>Ga0224723_1000024_pt1 | contig 96178 bp, 108 predicted proteins | sample Balambano_FR2_Me_FD_161647 | JGI IMG/M metagenome (GOLD analysis project Ga0224723, IMG submission 161647) | Freshwater sediment microbial communities from Lake Towuti, South Sulawesi, Indonesia - Balambano_FR2_MetaG | ecosystem: Environmental > Aquatic > Freshwater > Lake > Sediment | place... | reverse complement strand
TCATGCCGATAATATCGACCGCGCCTTTGAAATCATGTTTCTCGCCAATCGGCAAATGGACTTTGACAGCGCGTTTATCATGCGCGCGAATGAATGCTTCAACTTCAGCATACACTTTTTGATAATCCGCATTTTCGCGGTCAAGTTTATTGATGACGATGAAACGTGGCAAATTGAATTGGTCTAAATATCGCCATGCAAGTTCTGTACCCACTTCAATGCCTGCTACTGCATCCACTAATAAAATTGCGCCATCAGCAACACTTAATGCCGAAACCATTTCGCCGACAAAATCAGTGTAACCGGGCGCATCTAAAATATTTATTTTATGGTCACGGTGTTCAATGGGTATCACACTGGTATAAATTGAAATTTTTCTGCGGTGTTCTTCATCATCGTAATCTGAAATCGTAGTCCCATCCTCAACTTTACCCAAGCGGGTTGTAGCCCCCGTAGCATGTAAAAATGCTTCTGCTAACATAGTCTTCCCCGCTCCCCCATGCGAAACCAAAGCGACGTTACGTAAAAACTCGGTGGTATACTCTTTCATCGAAAAAGCCCTTCCTCATTGTTTAGAATGTCTGGCACGTTAGTTGCATGATTGTAAAAGAACTTAAATGAATTGTCAAAGCAAATCAAAAATCTTTTGCCACAGAGAACGCAGAGTTATCAGAGATTCTTAAAAATTTTTCTCAGTCTTCTCTGTGAACTTAGCATCCCCTTTGGGGACTGTGGCTAATCTTCTTAATGAAATTGTGAGTCAAATGAACTTAATTCCCATTGGTTATTCTTTTCTTGCTATCGCAATTGGCTTCATTATTATCACTGGCATTATCCTGCTCACCAACAAACCAAAATGGAATGATTACGCCGCTTTCGTCACCATTGTGCTTGCACTCGTAGTAGCATGGAGCATTGTTCATCCACGCCCAACACAATTACGAGAAGGTGCACAAGAAGTACAATCATTAATTGGTTCAGGTACACCCGTCTTGCTTGAATTTCAATCTCCATATTGTCTTGCTTGCATTTCTATCAAACCAGAAGTAGATGCACTTGAACAAGAATTAAACAGCCAGACCATTGGCAAACAAATTTACATCGTGCGCGTCAACATTCAAGAAGAAACAGGCATGGATTTAGCACCGCTTTATGGATTTCAATTTACGCCCACATTTATTTATTTTGATGAACTTGGCAATGAACTTTGGCGTTTGGTTGGGACATTTGACCCGCAACTGGTACGCGATACATTAAATCAATAACGCCTCATCCTTCGGGGATAGCTGATTCTTTATCCTCTACATTTTCTTATCTTGAAGCAGAAAACCTATATCACCCCTTCGGGGTTGGAAAAATAATTCTTACATCGTCTATAAAAATATCATCCCTTCGGGATTTTTTACTGATTACTTCTTTATATGAAACTACTTTTCTTATTTCTTGACGGCATCGGACTTGGCGAAGATAACCCAGAAATTAATCCATTCGCCAAAGCAAATATGCCATTTTTAGAATCATTGCTTGGTGGAAAAAAGTTACTTCATTCTTCCGCCCCAATTGACAATGACTTAGTTTTCTTATCCGCGATTGACTCTAACCTCGGAGTAAAAGGCTTGCCACAATCTGCCACGGGTCAAGCCGTGTTATTGACGGGAATCAATATTCCAAAAGAACTTGGCTATCATTACGGTCCCAAACCAAACCCTGAAACTGCTAAATATTTAGAAGCAGATACAATTTTTCATAAAGTCATCAAAGCGGATAAAACAACGGCTTTACTGAATGCTTATCCCCCACGCTATTTTGATGGCATTGATTCGGGCAAACGATTGTATTCATCTATTCCTCTTGCATTGACCAATGCAGGCATTCCGCTTTTCACCCACGAAGATTATTTCGCAGGCAAAGCATTATCGGCTGATTTTACAGGTCAGGGCTGGCATGATTTTCTTAATTTTCCTGATGCGCCTCTATTTGACCCACACACAGCAGGAATCAAATTGGCAGAACTTGCCAAGCAATATGATTTTTCTTTCTTTGAATATTGGGCAAGTGATTATGCAGGTCACAAACAAGATATGGACTCGGCGGTGAAGCAACTAGAAATATTTGATGAAGTATTAAAAGGTTTATTATCTACATGGAAAAATGAAGATGGCTTAATTTTGCTTACTTCAGACCATGGCAATATGGAAGATTTATCCACGAGAAAACATACCGCTAACCAAGTTCCACTTTTGTTATTTGGAGATAAAAATCTAAGAGATGAATTTAAAAAAGAAATAACTGATTTAACTGGTATTGCACCAGCCATTGAAAAATTTTTGAGTCTGTGAGCAGGGTGCGTCGCACTTAGTTAGTATCAATTATTCTGATTTTCTAACATCTGTTTCGCTAAGTTATGAAATTCCCTATCACTTCTATTCGATACAACTTCTTTCAACGCAGAAATTGCTAATTCATTCTTAAAATTTCTGAGCGAAAGAATCGCTTGTTTCTGCACAAGCCTATCGTTATCTTTCAACATTTCAACTAAAAATGGAATCACTCTTTCGTTTTGGATTTTTCCTAGCCCATAGACGGCGTGTTCACGCACGCCCACTTCAGGATGAGTCAACGCCTCGGTTAACACGGGGATACTTGCTTCTCCAATTTGAGCCAATGATTCCGCTGCAACTAGACTGACTTCATCATGTAAATCATATAACGTCATACCTAATTCTTCAACTGAGCGTGCATCTTTTAGATTCCCTAACATCATGGCAGAATATTTACGAACAGTTTTTTCTTTATCCGTTAGTGCTTCGATTAATGGCTCAACGACTGCTTCGCCCATATTTTCAATAGCATTCAACAAATCTTTGACGATATCTTCGCGTTCAAACCACCAAAATGAATCACGCAGTGCTTCCATCAAGTATTGAATTGCATGTGGATGTTTTGTATCACCTAGTGCTTTTGCGGCGGCTTGGCGGACTTCTATCTTTGGGTCGTCCAGTAAAACATCCCCTATTTTTTCAAAGGTATTTGGGTCTTTGAATAAACCCAAAGCAATACAAGCCGCTATTCTGACTTCATCTTCTTTATCTTTTAATAGTGGAAGTAAATTAGAAATATATTTTGAATCACCGATGTAACCTAATGCAATTGCAGAGCGTGAACGAACTGTATAAAACTCTCCATTTAATGCCTCAATCAAAGCGGGGATTGCATTTTTATCTTTGCTGATGGAAAAAATTTCTACAACACGTCCGCGAACAAGTGGATGTGCAGTTTGTAAAGCATGAATCAATTGTGGCGAAGCGGAGGGGATTCGGGCGAGTAGATGTTGACACGGCAAGACCAAGTTATCATTTTCAGATTGAAGCGTTTCTATCAAAACAGGGATGGCATCTGTACCAAATTTTAGTAACTCGCGGGCGGCATTGTCACGTTTGGTCAGGTCGGCAAGTTGAGAGATGAGTTTTTTGATTTCAGAGGTTTTGGAGTTTGTAAACCAATCCATTGGGCTATTTTACATGAAAAGGCAAAGGACTATAATGAAAACATCATTTCAAGGAGAAGTTTATGAAATCACAAAAAAGTTCTTTTGCGTTCGTTCTTTTAATTCTTGCTATGCTGGCTTGTAATTTGCCAGGGTCGGGAGGTTCGTCGGCTGAAATCCCTTCGCCCACAGTTGAGGCGCCGGTGACGATTATTGTGATAGAAAACACGCCAACACCTGCCGCGACAGAAACCCCAAGTGCAACGGAAACTCCATCTGTGCCACCAGAAATTACTTTAACTTTAAATTCTAATTGTCGTTTGGGTCCGAGTAGTTTTTATAATATTGTTGACCAGATTGCTAGTGGTAAGAAGTTTGGTGTGATAGGAAGGAATGAAGATAATACTTGGTGGCAAATTGTGAATGATACCAATCGTGAGTGTTGGATTTTTTATGAAAATGCAGAACCCAATTCTGATTTTAGTACTTTACCAGTTAAGGGAGGACCACCTTTGCCTTCTATACCCGGTCAATTTTTTGTGACTGACCAGTTGTGCCAGCCTGGTCCAAAAAAGTTTTCTGTGACATTAAGTTGGTCTATTGGCAGTGACACAGATGGTTTTCGTTTGTATCGAGATGGCGGTCGAATTGCCGAATTAAAAGCAGAACGCTTTAATTATAAGGATGCAAATGCTCCATATAACAAAAACATCACATACGAAATTGAAGCATATAATGAAAATGGTGTTTCAGATAAAGCGATTCAAATTGTGCCAGCCTGTAAGTAAATAAAAAAACTCCCTGCTGTATAGCAGGGAGTTTTTACATCCGCCAGTCCGAAAGTCTTAGAGACCTTTGACCATCAAGCCGAGGGCTAGAAGGACAAAACCAATAAACAAAAGCCAGAATGCTGGCACTGGGATGAGGGTAAAGAGGGCAAGTTGGCTGAGTAAACCGAGTACTGCAAGTGCAACTGAAATCCAAAACGTGACTGCTTTAGGGGGGGTAAGTCTCATTTCATTCTCCTTGTGAAAAAACAAAAAATAAATTTTCTGGCGGACAAGGTATTTATAGCATAGTCAGGTGAGATGTCAATATATTTTGGGTTAAATTTTCATAGAATTTTTGGGATAAAAAAAACGATTTGAATAGTTACGTCAATACGATTCACTTACCTGTTTACTCTGATATAATCTCAAATTAGCAGTCAAAAAATCATAACGCCAGCGGGTTTTGGGTGTTTTTTTGTAAGCGAAATTAATAAATCCAGCAAGTGGAGTTCTATACATAATGAAGAAAGAACAACAATTAGATTTATATTATCAAATGGTGGTGATTCGGCGCGCAGAAGAACGTGGCGCGGAGTTATATCAGGCGGGCAAAATTGGTGGGTTTATGCACTTGTATATTGGGCAAGAAGCAGTTTCGACAGGATTAATAGCGGCGCGTGAAGCACGCGATAGAGTCATCACAGCCTATCGTGACCATGGTGTAGCAATCAATTGCGGTATCCCAACCAAAGAAATGATGGCGGAATTGCTCGGTAAAGCCACTGGGGTTTCTAAAGGTAAGGGCGGTTCCATGCACATGGCAAGCGTGGAACATAATTTTTGGGGAGGTCATGCTATTGTTGGTGGACATCTTCCCATTGCGGCTGGACTCGCTATTGGAGACCAATATGCTGAAAATGATAACGTGACGATTTGTATGTTTGGGGATGGCGCAACCAACATCGGGTATTTCCATGAGGCGTTAAATATCGCAAAAGCATGGAAGTTGCGTGTGTTATGGGTTTGTGAAAATAATCAATACGGCATGGGCACTTCTGTTGAACGCGCTTCAGCGGTTTCGGATATTCGTCAAAAAGCGGATGGTTACGGCATGAAGAGTGCCGAAGTTGATGGTATGGATGTGATGAAAGTTTATGAAGCATCAAAAGAAGCAATTGAATATGTGCGTAAAAACAGTGAGCCATATTTCTTAGAAATTAACACTTATCGCTTCCGCGGACATTCTATGGGCGACCCTGAACGATATCGCAAAGCAGAAGAAGTGAAACAATGGCAAGAGAACGACCCGATTGGTATCTTCAATAAATATTTATTAGATAAAAAGATTGCCACACGCAAACAATTAGATGAAATTGAAGCGCGTGCTGAAGAAGAAGTTAACAAGGCTGTGGAATTTGCAGAAAACAGCCCTGAACCCGAAATGGAAGAATTATTCAAGGATATTTACGCAGATGGCTAAGATAACTATGCGCGAGGCAATCTCGCAAGCACTTATGGAAGAAATGGATAGAGACCCTGCTGTCTTTATCATGGGTGAAGAAGTGGGCGTGTGGGGTGGAACGTATGCAGTCACCAAAGGTTTTTACGACAAATATGGACCTAAACGAATCAAAGATACACCCATTGCAGAAAATGCCATCATTGGTGGTGCTATTGGCGCGGCAATGGTTGGTCAACGACCTGTTGCAGAATTGATGACGATTAACTTCGCCTTCTCTGCCATGGATTACATGGTGAATCAAGCCCCAAAACTGCACTACATGTTTGGCGGACAATTTACTTTGCCGTTGGTGATTCGTGCTGTTGGTGGTGGTGGTCGTCAATTGGGTGCGACACATTCGCAAACACCTGATGCTATCTTTGCACATTTCCCCGGTTTGAAAGTCGTCTCACCCGGAACACCAGAAGATGCCAAAGGTTTGCTTAAATCAGCGATTCGGTCGAATGACCCGATTCTGTTTATCGAGCACGCAACTATGTATCAAGTCCGAGGCGAAGTGCCAGATGGCGAATTCACCATCCCGATTGGAAAATCAAAAGTACAACGTGAAGGCAAAGATTTAACCATCGTCACCTACTGCAAAGGTTTAGAACTTTCAATGAAAGCCGCCGAAGAATTATCCAAAGAAGGCATCGAAGTTGAAATTGTAGATTTACGCACGCTTCGCCCATTGGATATGGAACCCGTGATTGAATCATTCAAGAAAACCAATCGCGCCGTTGTTGTTGAAGAAGGTTGGAAGTCTTACGGCGTTGGCAGTGAAATCGTCAGCCGTATTTACGAAGAAGCATTTGATTATGTAGATGCGCCCATCATTCGCGTTGCCCAAAAAGAAGTGCCACTGCCATATAACCGCACACTCGAACAAGCCGCGCTTCCACAAATCCCAGATATTATCTCCGCCGCAAAGGAGGTATTGAAATAATGGCAGAAACAATTTCTATGCCCAAACTTGGTTTCGACATGGCAGAGGGAACATTGATTCGCTGGGTCAAACAAGTTGGCGATAACATCAACAAAGGCGATGTGCTTGCAGAAATTGAAACAGATAAAGCTACAGTTGAAGTTGAATCTTCTGCAAGCGGTGTTGTGCTTCAACACATCGTTGAACAAGGAGCGATCGTTCCTGTCAATGCACCGATTGCAGTCGTTGGAGCCGCTGGTGAAAAAGTGGCTATGGCTTCGCCGTCGAAAGTCGAAAGTCAAAAGTCTGTTGATGAAAAACCGCTTCCGACTCAACCGAAAGTTGATTCTGTTTCATCAGCAGTTTCTTCCTCTGATTCATCGTCCATGATTAAAGCATCTCCACTTGCCAAGAAAATTGCAAAAGATAATCAAGTTGATTTATCTAATTTACAAGGCTCAGGTCCAAATGGAAGAATCGTGAAGAAAGATGTTGAGTCTGTTTTGGTTACAGGTCAAAAGTCACAGGTCTCAAGTTCCCAATCCCCAATTCCTAATTACCAATTACCAATTGCCAATTACGAAGATAAAGTCATCCCAACCACCAAACTCCGCCAAGCAATCGGTCGCAGACTTGTCGAATCAAAAACAACCATCCCCCACTTCTATGTGACGCACGAATACAAAATGGATGCGTTGATAGACATGCGAAAACAAATCAATGCCTATTTACCTGATAATGAAAAAGTTTCAGTCAATGACTTTATTCTCAAAGCCACAGCATTGTCTTTACGCCAATTCCCGAATTTGAATGCGACTATTAAAGGAAATGAAATTACCCAATTTGGTGATGTAAACGTCGGCGTGGCAGTGACTGTGCCAGGCGGCTTGATGACCGTCGTCGTCAAAAACACAGACCAAAAATCATTACGCCAAATTTCAGGTGAAGTCAAAGCCATGGCTGGACGCGCCCGCGAAGGCAAAGTGAAACCTGATGATGTAGATGGTTCAACATTCTCAACCTCAAACTTAGGCATGTATGATGTTGAGGATTTCATCGCCATTATCAACCCACCCGAAGCGGCGATTTTAGCAATTAGTTCTGCCAGAGAAGTTCCTGTTGTCGAAAATGGTCAAATCAAAGCAGGTTGGCGCATGAAAGCCACCATCTCTGTTGACCATCGCGTCAGCGACGGAGCCGAAGCCGCACAGTTTATGCAAAAGTTGGCAGAGTTCTTAGAAAATCCTGTCAGAATGTTGGTGTAAAAAGCAAAACCTCCGAGGTCTATAAGTCTTCCAAAACTCGGAGGTCTAAATCAACCATACAATTCTTTCCTGAAAAATTCTGGCAGAGCAAATGCCGCCTTGTGGGTTTCAGGATTAATATAATTATTCTTCCCGGGCGGATAAGGTTTGTTCAATCCATTTTCCCACGGCGTATCGGAGACGTACATAAAACCAATGCCTCCGCCAGGGTAGGTTGGGATGTTTGCATAATAATAGGCTGGATTTTTGGTCAACTTTTTGGCGGATTGATAAATGGTCTTAATCAATTCTGTATCAAAAAATGGTTGCTCGCATTGAGTCGCCGCCGCACCACCAGATGCTAAAGCGCGGACAACTAACTTTTGAAATTCATCTGAGAATAATCTTTCTGCCATGCCGATAGGGTCCGTTGTATCAGAAACAATCACATCAAATTGACCAGGATTCTCTTCGAGGTAGCCAAATGCGTCCCGAACGAGTAGTGTCGCGCGTTTATCCAGCCATGGGTCACCAAATGAAGCGCTGAAATGTTCACGAGATAAATCCACCACACGTTGGTCTAATTCACAAACGACAACTTCTTCCACAGATTCATATCGCAAGGCTTGTTGAAGTGAGCCACCATCTCCGCCACCAACAATCAAAACACGTTTTGGATTTTCAACCGCCAACATAGGCACATGCACAATCATTTCGTGATAACCCATATTGTCACGTTCAGTGAGTTGGATAATGCCATCCAGAATCATGGCATTGCCAAAAAATTCTGTTTCGACAAATTGCAAGTGTTGATATTGTGTTTGTTCATCCGCAAGGACTCGTTTGACACGAATCCCTTTGCGATAATATGGATGTAATTCTTCAGTAAACCAGATGCTCATAAAAGTTTATATCCTTAAAATAATTAACCACGAAGGTCACGAAGTACACAAAGCATTATAAAATAATTCGTGTAAATCCGCGAAATTCGTGGCTAGAATTTTTTTGTTAATTCACTACATCGCAATTGGTAATTTTGTTTCGATAGATGCTTCACGGTCTAACTTGCGGACTGCGAAATCATCCGCGCCAAAGGCTTCTTTGATGCGCATTAGTACAGGCATAAAATCTTTGCCTAAAGCGCAAGTGAACAAATCAATGGCGCAATAATTATATTCGGGCCAAGCGTGCAAACTGGCATGTGATTCTGCTAACAATAAAAAGCAAGTAAATCCATGCGGACTAAACTTATAAAAACCTTCATCTACAACTGTCAAACCACTATCACGAACCGCTTGAGAGAACAAAGCATACGCTCGTTCACTATCTATCAAAACTTCACGGTTGCAATCGGATAAATCAAAAATATAATGTTCACCTAATTTTAAATTTGCGTTCACTCACACCTCCGAATAATAAAATTTACTTACAAAACCAATCCGCTAATCTTCGCTAATCGGCACGAATAATTTCGATTAGCGAAAATTCGTGAAGATTAGCGGACAAAGGTATTAAAAAGTAAAGAACCCGCCTGAAAACAATTCGTCAAACAATCCAAAGGATGTATCCCAATGTAATGTCTGAAACCATTTTCAAACAGACTCTGTTACGGCATTTATACTCGCTTCTGGTGCAGTGTCAATCTTTTTTGCCAGTGAATATTTTTTATTACAAAGCCCTTTGCAAATCAAAAACTGCATTGCAAGGCTCACATAGGTTAAAATCATCATATAAACATTTTCTTAGATGATGATTCAATCAAAACCAAAAACCCCATTAAATAATCCGCTAATTCTCGCCAATCTTCACGAAATGTCCAATCTCCAACCCCCAATCTCCATTTACATCCACATCCCATTTTGCAAACATCGTTGCGCCTATTGCGACTTCAACACCTACGCCAACCAAGAAGACTCAATCCCTGCTTATGTAAATGCTTTAATAAAAGAAATAGAATTTGTTGGAAGCCAAACAAACTCGACTATCAAAACGATATTTTTTGGCGGCGGAACTCCTTCGCTTCTTTCTTCGGGTCAATTTGATTCTATTCTTTCAGCCTTATCTTCATCTTTCAACATTTCTCCAGACGCAGAAATCACCATTGAAGCAAACCCCGGCACCGTCTCAAACGAAAAACTAGACTCAATCCGCAAGGCAGGGATTAACAGAATCAGTTTCGGAGTCCAATCTGCAAACGCAGAAGAGTTGCGAATGCTTGAACGTGAGCATAATTTTTTTGATGTAATCGAAGCAGTTTCTTCTGCCCGAAAAGCAGGCTTCGATAATTTAAATTTAGATTTAATTTACGGCTTGCCCGAACAAACTTTATCTACTTGGCAAACAACTGTAAAACGAGTTTTAGATTTACATCCTGAACATATCTCTGCTTATGCTTTAACTTTGGAACATGGTACTCCATTTGGCAAATGGGCAGAGAAAGGCTTGCTTCCGCTCCCAAACCCGGATTTAGCCGCAGATATGTACGAATGGACTTGTGAATATTTATCTCAATCTGGCTACGCGCAGTATGAGATTTCTAATTGGGCGAGGACAGTCACAAGTCACAAGTCGCAAGTTGACCTTCGACCTTTGACCTTCGACTTACAACCAGATTTTGCCTGCCAACATAATTTGCAATACTGGAAATCACTTCCCTATTTAGGCTTAGGTGCTGGCGCACATGGCTATATAAATGGAATCCGCTATTCAAATGTCTTGCGAATCAAAACGTATATTGAGAGATTATCTGATTCCCAATTCCCGAACCTCGAATATCCGCTTTCCCCCGCAACTGTCAATTATAAAAAACAAAATCTGCAAGAAAATATGTCCGATTACATGCTCAACAACTTGAGGCTAGTAAATGCTGGGGTTGCAGAATCAGATTTCCACTTAAGATTCGGAAGCGGGCTTTTGGATGTTTATCAAAAAGAAATTGAAGTGTTAATCAAAGATGGTTTGCTAGAAATGCAAACCTCCGAGTTTTCAGAAAACTCGGAGGTTTATGTGCGACTGACCAAACGTGGACGGTTATTGGGTAATCAAGTCTTTATAAAATTTGTTGAGTAATTACCCTGGTGTACAGACACAATAGGGCCAATCAGACCAGCCCCAAGGGCAATTGCCGGGGTTAGGACTGCCAATTGCTGTGCAAGCATCCACGCCTGGTGTATTAGGAATAGGTCCTTCTGCAATAAAGGGTTGAACTATTTCTGGGCAGATTTTCGGTTCAAAACCAGAAGGGGTAAAGCCAAATGCTTGGAAACAAGTATTATCTACTGCAAAGAGTGCTTGAAGTGGATAATAGCTATTACTGCGAACCGGTGAGCCGGCTTCTTGTTGGGTAAAAGCATCTACATAATCTAATTTAGATATGTCTTTTAGACCGCCATCTGCGATAACACTATACATAAATGCTGAACCAGCCCAAGATTTTTTTATAGCAAATTGCACAGTAGCATATTCGCCTGCGTTAATGCGTACCCAAGCAACATCTGGGTCGTCTCCAACATTTTGGCTAACGCTATAAATTAATGTATCAAACCCATTTCCAGAAAATGGCGCATCGGATTTGCTGGGGGATGCGCCAGCGGTATCTCGGTTTGTGTCTTGATAAATTTGAACATTGCTGGCACTCCATTCTTGGGAATAGGGCGGTTGTGCAAGAATGAGATAATCACCGAAACTATCTAAATTTTTGTCTATTTCCACGCCGAAGTTAATGCCAATGGAGTTGTTTGGGTCTTTTCCGACCATGCCGATAGAGATGTAATACCAATCAGCGTCTTCGCTGATTGAAAATGCGGCGATGTCTATATCTGGCAGGTAGGTCATATCTTGTGAAAAGGGGCGCTCTAAGCGGTTGATGTCATACGAATCGCCATAAGGAGCGCGCTTTTCAGGCGCAGTATCTATTGAGGTCACATCTGGATATGGTTTTGATGCTGGAGCAGAAACAGGGAAGGTTTGATGAATAGAAGTAGGTGTTTCTGCGGGTGGTTGTGGAGAAGGTTGTTCAGCGCTTGCTGGGAGTAATTCTTCAGTCTCTGGTTGAGTGCCTGGCATGTTACATGCTTGTAAAATGAGCATTAAGATAGCAAGAATAAAGTAAATTTTTCTTTTCATAATTTTTATCTCCTTTTGTATATGAAAATTATCGTAGATATTGTATTAAATAGCAATATTACAAAAGGGCTATTGGTTAGATGTAAAAGAATTGAGTGAATAAAATTATTTTTTAGGTTTATGCTTCAATGCCGCATGAGCCGCCGCCAGCCGTGCCACTGGCACACGAAACGGGGAACAGGAAACATAATTATTTCCAATCAGATGACACCATTCAATTGAATCGGGGTCGCCACCATGTTCACCACAAATGCCTACTTCAAGGTCGGGTCTGGTTTCACGTCCACTTTGGATTGTCCAACGCATTAACTCACCAACGCCCTCGCGGTCTAAGGTTTGGAATGGATTCTTTTCCAATATGCCTTGCTCTTGATATGTGACCAAGAAATTTCTTTCGGCATCATCGCGTGAATAAGCAAAGGTCATTTGAGTTAAGTCATTCGTGCCGAAGGAGAAGAATTCTGCTTTTTCAGCCACACGGTTGGCAGTGAGTGATGCACGTGGGACTTCAATCATGGTGCCAAATTTATATTTCAATTTTATTTCTTTTTCTTTCATTACTTTCTTCGCAATAGATTCAAGCCGAGGTTGAATCCAATTTAGTTCATTGACTGTGCCAACCAGCGGAATCATAATTTCTGGTTTGGCTTTGATGCCACGCTTGACGCAATCTGCCGCCGCTTCAAAAATGGCGCGCACTTGCATTTCTACAATTTCAGGCATGAAAATGCTCAAACGTACACCGCGCAAGCCTAACATCGGGTTTGATTCGTGCAGGGTTCGTATCGAATTTAATAAAGATTCTTTTTCTTTCAATTTATTTGTTTCGCCTTTGATTCGCATGGCGATAACTTCTTCAAGTAATTTTTCTTCATCAGGCATAAACTCATGCAGAGGCGGGTCAATTAAGCGGATGATGACAGGGTAGCCATCCATTGCTTCAAATAGACCGTCAAAATCTTTACGTTGATACGGTAGCAATTGATTCAGGGCATTTATTCTTTCTTCCGATGTTTTAGCAAGAATCATTTGTTGCACAATTGGTAATCTTTGTGTTTCAAAAAACATGTGTTCGGTACGGCATAAACCAATCCCCACTGCACCATACGCGCGCGCACGTTGTGCATCCTTTGGATAATCCGCATTTGCCCACACTTGCAAACCTGTGCTTGGGTAACCTTTGCGAATATTTTTACGCGCACAAACTTCATCTGCCCATTTGAGCAAGGTCATTAATTCAGTTTGTTCTTCTAACGTTGGTTCGGTGGTCGGGATTTTTCCAACAAACACTTTTCCACTTCCGCCATCTACAGAAATCCAATCTCCCTCTTTAATCGTAATGTCATTCGCTGTCATAGATTTTGTTTCAAGGTCAATGTGAATTCCCGAAGCACCAACCACACATGGAATTCCAAATTGCCGCGCCACCACCGCCGCATGTGATGTTGCTCCGCCTTCGCTGGTTAATACACCTTTCGATGCAATCATGCCATGTACATCATCAGGTTTGGTGAATGGACGTACCATGATAATTTGTTGCTGATGTTCCTTCGCCATCTTTTCAGCAGTATCCGCTTCAAAATAGACTTGTCCAACTGCCGCGCCAGGGGACGCATTGACTCCACGTGCAAAAAATTTCCCTTCCTTTTCGGCTTGCTTCATAGCGGAAAAATCAAATTGAGGGTGAAGCAGAGCATCTACATGGTCAGGTGTGATGCGTACAATGGCTTGCTCACGAGTTATCAAACCTTCTTTTGCCATATCCACTGCAATTTTCACAGCAGATTTGGCAGTTCGTTTGCCATTACGGGTTTGAAGCATCCACAATGTACCTTGTTCAATTGTAAATTCCACGTCTTGCATTTCTTTGTAATGACGTTCAAGCCGTTCTGTAATTTTCATAAATTGCTTATATGTGCGCGGCATATATTTTTTTAGATGTTCAATCGGTTCGGTATTGCGAATGCCTGCCACCACATCTTCCCCTTGTGCATTGATTAGAAACTCACCCATCATTTTCTTTTCACCAGTAGAAGGGTTGCGCGTGAAAGCAACGCCAGTCGCTGAGTCTTCGCCCATGTTGCCGAACACCATCGTACAAATATTTACCGCCGTGCCAAGCGTGTCAGAAATACCTTCTTTTCGGCGATACGCCACCGCGCGTTTACCATTCCATGATTTGAAAACCGCTTCGATGGCGAGTGATAATTGTTTGTATGGGTCTTGAGGAAAATGTTTGCCTGTTGCTTGCTTATATATTTGCTTATATTTCCCCACAAGTTCTTGCCAATCTTCCGCCCTCATTTCTACATCCAACTTGTAACCTTTTTTCTTTTTATATTCTGCTAATGGATGTTCAAATGCTTCGTCTGGCACGTTCATCACCACTGTGCCGAACATTTCAATCAGACGGCGGTACGAGTCCCAAGCGAATCTGGCGTTGCCCGTAGTGGCGATAATTCCTTGTACCACTTCATCCGTCAAGCCGATGTTGAGAATGGTCTCCATCATACCGGGCATTGAAAACTTTGCACCCGACCGAGACGATACCAACAATGGATTCTTTGGGCTACCAAATTTTTTCGCGGTCTTTTTTTCTATGGCTTTGAGAGCTTTTAGCGTTTGGGTCCATAACCCTGCCGGGAACTTGCCCGCTTTTTGATAGGCAATACATGCTTGTGTGGTGACTGTAAAAAATGGTGGAACTGGCACGCCAGCCTGGGTCATATCTAATAAGCCTGCACCTTTCCCGCCTACAATCGCTTTGATAGTATCCCATGACCCCCGCGCAAGTTTTTCAACCTTGCTATATTCGTTGTACAAGTAAATCCATTTAACCATTGGAAACCTCCAAATGTAACGAATTTCACAAACGACTACCTACATTGTACCAAACATAACAAATAAAAACAATATATAAAATACGCCTATGCCGGACAGTTTGGGATGAGAATATGTTGAAATTGTAGAATCAGATTTCACCTTAAGATTCAGAGGCGATTTTTTTATCTAAACCTGACCTTGCAAGAAGGTAAGTTTTTTTGTTTCTGTTAGCACTTTGCAAAGTGAAAAATGAGACAAATGAGGGATAATAGCGGCGTAGGAAAATATAAAAATTTATGAACACAAAAGTATTAGTTATTGACGACGACGTTGCCATCACAGACTTAATGAGTATGTTGCTTAAGACTCATGGCTTCGATGTCACCACCACAAATAATGGCGCCGATGGCGTTAATCTTGTTAAAACAAAAACACCGCATGTCATCATCTTAGATTTGATGATGCCCGATATGGATGGTTGGCAAGTTTGCAAAGCAGTGCGCACCTTTAGCAATGCACCCATTTTGATTCTCTCTGCGATTAATGACCCGCGTTTGGTTGCCAGCATTTTAGATGCCGGTGCTGATGATTTTCTTGTAAAGCCTGTGCCAAGCGGCGTGCTGGTTGCTCACATCCGCAAGATGATGAGACGGACTGGTGCTTTGCACCTACCCGTTGATGATGTTGTACCAGCGGAAAAAAAAATTAGATTGAACAACACTGCGCCTCTGGTTTCTTAAGGGATACCTGATTTATAAAAAACAAATCCTTCATCTGTGATGAAGGATTTGTTTTTTTATTTCAACAGTTTCAACGCCTCAGCCGTTTCTTGAACTGCCTCCATCATCGGCAAGTGACCGACTTTCTGTAATTCAATCAAATGCGCGTTTGGCACAAGTGACTTTACTTCTCTCGCGCGTTCTATTGAAATTAAATTATCTTTATCGCCATGAATAACAACCAATGGAAAATTAATAGACGAAAGCAAAGAAGTTGTATCCATTCTCTCTGCCATGGCTTTCAGTGCACCGATAAACGCACCGGGCTTTTGCCTTTCCATAATTTCGCGCGAAGAAAGTTGTAAGTTTTCATCTGGTGTAAATTTTGGAGCCATTGTATCCACTACGCCGCCGATTCCATTCTCGCCAACATCCGCCGCAGATTTGTACCTACCTTCTTTTCTATCAGGTGGGTCTGCTAATGTTTGAGTTGAAACTAAACCTAATCCACTTACTCTATCAAAATGCCATTTTGTAAAAGCCAAAGCGATATACCCACCCATTGAGTGACCAGCGATAGCAGTTTTCTTGATTCCCAAATAGTCAAGTAAACCTGCAATATCTGAGGCGAAAGTATCTATGGTGTAATTTGCATCACTGATTGTTGATTCGCCGAATCCGCGCAAATCTGGCATGATTAAATCAAAATCATTTTCTAGGAGCGGAGCAACAGAATCCCAAATATGATGGTCAAGTGGATAACCGTGTAACAAAACTAATGGTGTGCCTTTGCCACGCCTTTCAAAAGCCAAAGTGATGTCGTTAACTTGAATCTTTTCCATGCTCATTTTCCTTTCTTACTAATTCTTCTCTTGCAAAAGAAATTGCTTCTTCTCGTGTGTGGATATTTCCTTCAGCTTGATTTTCACGAATCGCTTCAAGTAATTCACCAAGCAACCGACTCGGTTTGAGATTTAATTCTTTCATCAAATCATTGCCATCAATCAAACGCGGCGGAGAAACTGTCTCTTGTGGTTTTTCGAAATAATTTTCCAAAAAAATTCTTGAAATTTCTAAATAAATATTCCAAGTTTGTAAAGTCATTTCTTTATCACGTGTGCCACGCATATCAGCAAGAGCAAGCAAAATTAAATCAATGCCTGCTTTGCCAGTATCTCGAAAAAAGCGATAGATTGCTTTTCGAGTTGGGTATTCGTTTTCATGTTCCAATTTGCTTGTAAATGAATGAATGCGCATGTGATTTTTGATAATCACACTTAATCGTTCCACTTCGTCATTGCTTAAATTGAAAGAGCGCGCACGTTCAGCAACTACATCTGCACCTTTCACATCGTGGTTAAAAAATCGGATGCGTCCGTTTTCGTCAATCGTTTTGGTATCAGGTTTGCAAACATCATGATATAAAGCAGAGAAAAATAAAATAGAGCGATGTGAACGGTCTATATTCAACGAATTAGAAAAGTGCTTTGTAATTTGTTCACGAAATTTTCCAAGTTGAGTTTGCAAAGCCTGAGCAAATTCGTTTTTGGGGGTTTCCTCAAATAAATTGAAAAGTATTTTTTCAAGATAATCCAAAACAGATAAGGTATGAGTCCATACTTCAAATATATGCGGAGATGATTGCTCCACGCCTTTCATTTTTAGCAATTCAGGCATGAGTTGTTCAATCACGCCGAGCATGTCTAAGGCTTTGATTGAGTCACTAACTCGTTTTGAGTTTAGGATTTTGAAAATTTCATCTCGTACCCGTTCAATTGACACGCTTCCCAATAACGGGGATGCTTGTTTCATGCTTTCGCGTGTGGCTTTTTCTATGGTGAAATCAAACGCGGCGGCTAATCTTACGCCGCGCAAAACACGGACTGGGTCATCTGTAAAAGAAGTCGGTGAGCATGCCCGAATGATTTTTGATTCAATATCTTTTACACCCTCAGTTGGGTCAATTAACGTATCGTCTTGTAAATTGTAAGCAATGGCATTGATGGTGAAATCACGGGCGCGTAAATCTTCTTCCAAACCTTTTCCTCGATAGGTTGCAAAATCCAAAAAGATGCGTGATTCATTTTCATGCACAATGACGCGACCTGTGTCACGTTCATCATCTAAAGGGAGGAAATCCGTTTTAAGGGCGTTGGCAACTTTTCGAGCGAGTGAGATGCCTCCAGATGGGAGAGCAAAATCAAAGTCAGAAGAGAGGCGCGCGAGAAATAAATCCCGCACGGCACCGCCGACTAGATAAATCTCTTGCCCAGCAGGCAAAATGTCTTTTATCTTTTGAATCAATGGCGGAAGTGAAAAATGAATTGGCATGAAAATGATTTCTGGTTTTTCTTTGTGACGTGTGGCTTGCGATGCGAGCAAGGCTTGTTGTGGTGTGCCACCTTGCGCGACGATACGACCTTTTAGTTTTGCAACCCAACGCCCTGCATACGGATTTTTATTTTCTTCGTTCATATTATTTTAAACACGCAGGACACGAAGTTCACAAAGGTTTATGAATTGATAAATCTTTTCCTTCGTGTCCATTGTGTCCTTTGTGTTAAGAAACTATTCAGAAGGTTTGTATTTATTCAAATCAACTACGCCAACAAACGGGAGATTACGATAATACTCATCGAGGTCGAGACCATAGCCAAACACAAATTTATTTGGAATGCTAAAGCCGAGATAATGAATTGGAACTTCGGCTTCGCGGCGTTCGGGTTTATCTAACAATGCGCAGACTTTGAGCGTTTTTGGCTGACGTGTTTCTAGCAATTGCAAAACGGATGAAATCGTATGACCACTATCTACAATATCTTCAACGAGAATTACATTTTTATCAAGAATATCCATTTGCAAATCCAAAGTGACTCGCGCCGAGCCGCTTGATTCACGCTTTCCAATTCCATAAGAAGATACTGCCATAAAATCCATCATGTGCGGAATAGTAATATACCGACTCAAATCTACCATGAACGGCACGCCACCACGTAATATACAAATCAGAAGTATTTCTTGATTTTGATAGTCGGCACTGATTTGCTCGCCAAGTTCTCTGACGCGGGCTTGCAAACTTTTTTCATCTATCAGAATTTCGGAAAGGAAATGTTGGTAGGGTTGCATTGTTAATTTATCAAAACTCAATCTTATCTACTAAAAATTTATTAATCAAATCATAATCAAGCATATATTTTGGAGGACGAGGTTTTCCGTTGCTATTTCTACCTTGATGATGAATTCCCAAAGAAGAAATATTTTTAGAAGTCACAACAAGAAATAATATTTCTTGTAATTTTGCTTTTGTTTTTCGATATCGAGAAACACTTGTTCTTTGCTCTCGATTGATTTCATACTTAGACTTCCCACCTTTTAATTCTTGATGCCATTGCTGAAAAGAACGATTTACATCATTGTATTCAACATCACACAAAGCAATCACTAAACCATGTGCGCCATACTCTTTTACACTTAAATTCATTGCTTCAACATCATTTAAAATAGAACGATGATCATCTGATTTAATTGCTTTTGCTTTCAAATCCCAATTTATTGAATTTTTAATATCAAAGCAAGCAGTTTTTGCTTTCCCATATCTATCGCCTGGAATCGTAAAAATATCTCCCAATCTTAGATAACAAAGATATTCAAAGTAAAATCCCCACCATTCCATTTGTCTCCAATTAAAATTAGCCTTTTTTAAATCTAAAATACTTTTCTTACCATCCCATTTTGTTGGTAATTTTGCCAAAAGTTTCTTAAGAGATTGAACATCGTTTTTGACTGTCATTAATAATCCCTAAAACATTTTTTGTTGTTCAGGTTGGTATTCGTTATCAATTCTCTTTTTGGCAATCTCACAATATTCCTCACTGATTTCTAGCCCGATGTACTGACGTTTGTTGTTATGTGCCATAACACAAGTTGTGCCACTTCCACACATTGGGTCAAGGATAATATCATTTGGTTCTGAAAAGCATAATATCAAATCTTCGGCTAATTTATCAGGATAAGTAGCAGGGTGTTGAAGTTTTAGGCGATTTCCTTCTGTATTACTGGTTGAGTAATTCCAAACTGTGCCACGACACTTTAATGGATTCACTGCTTTAGGTTCGATAGTTTTAAATCCACCATTTGTTAATCTATCGGTTCCAGAATAGATTTTCCCAGCATGTTTACTTGGAATCATTAAATGTTCTTTGTGAAATGTTTTTGGGCGATTTCCTTTGAAAAACATCAATATATATTCGTGGTCAACTCGAAATCGTTGATTCCACCAAGCACCAGGGTTACCATCTCGTTTGTAAATTACACTTTCAAATAATTTCCAACCAACCTCATCAACCCAATTAACAGCAAGGCGAAAAGAAGTAAGTGATTTAGCAAAGTTTTTTGTTCCATCGCCAATTACAACGACGGCTAGCCCACCATCTTTTGTAACTCTATAAAGTTGTTTTCCCAATTCTTCAAAGTCAAATGACCAATTATTTTTATAATCCCTAATTCCGTCATATGGTGGTGAAAATACTGTAAGGTCAACTGAATTTTCAGGAAACAAAGATAATTGTTCTAAACAATCACCTTGAATGATTTCGTTTATTCTTAATCCTTCTTTAACAGCTCTTCTCATAAATTATCTCCATTTCAAGAGATTATACTTGTAACTACCTTGGTACTTCGTGATGCACTCTACACCTCGCTTCATACAATTCCGAAGCACCAACAATCACAATCGGCTCATCATAACGGGCAGGGTTTCCATTCACTAATCTTTGTGTACGAGAAGCCTCGTCACCACACACCATACAAATAGCATGAAGTTTCAACACATCTTCTGCTTCAGACATTAACATTGGCATAGAACCAAATGGTTCGCCGCGAAAATCTGTATCCAAGCCAGCCACAATCACACGTATATTTTTGGTTGCTAATTCTTTCACCACCTCCACAATTTCTGAATCAAAAAATTGGGCTTCATCAATCCCAACCACAGTTGTATCGTTATCTAATTTAGAACGAATTTCATTTGAACTTTGAACTGGAATTGCATCATACGTTGAACCAGCATGAGAAGCGACCTTTTCCACCGCGTAACGAATGTCAATGGCTGGTTTGAACACTTGCACTTTTTGTTTTGCAATCGTAGCACGCACTAATCTACGAATTAATTCATCAGTCTTACCACTAAACATAGAACCACAAACCACTTCCACTGAGCCGTGTGTATGACGCATTACGAAATTTCTCCTCTGATATTTTTGTAGGGCGCAAACAAGCGCGGAATACGCTGATACGTTTACAAAAAATCCGCGTTCATCTGCGTTTATCAGCGTCCTATTAATTTCTTTCACCAAATATAAAAAAATAGGCAGATGTTTTCACATCTGCCTATAAGTTTACCTGAAAATTATTCAGCCGCTTCGGCTTTTTCAGCCTTTTCAACTTTCTTTACTTCTGGAAGTTCAACACCCAAAGCGCGTAATTTCTTTTTGGTATTAGTAAGTGCCGATTGACCAAAACCAGCAATGGCTGTCACTGCGGCATCACCTTCTTTAAGTTTTTCAACCACCTGACCAATCGTCAAAAAGCCAGCCTTTTTCAAAGCATCGGTTGCGCGTGGGGTCAAAGTCAAATCGTCAACAGAGCGATTCGTCACAACCAAAGATTCTTCTTTGGCTTTTTGTTGTTCCGCAAACGTTTGAGCCGCACTGACCTTCTTATAGAAGCGGTCAACTTGACCTTCAACGTCTAACAACTTCGCAGATTCGCCAGTATAAAACGGATGACAATTGGAACAAACGTCAACGCGTAATTCTTTTTTGGTTGAAGTTGTTACCCAAGTATTGCCACAAGAAGCACAAGTGACTTTGGCTTCATATACTGTAGGATGAATATCGGCTCGCATTATTCCACCACCTGCGCAGGAACAATATTCACGCGCTTCTTGCCATGATACACATCAAACATCACCACGCCATCAGCAGTCGCAAACAATGTATCATCTTTACCGACCATTACATTTTGACCGGGCTTAATTTTTGTACCGCGTTGGCGCACCAACACATTCCCAGACAAAACAAATTGCCCAGCATAGCGTTTAACGCCCAAGCGTTGTGAATTACTATCTCGTCCGTTGCGGGTTGACCCGCCACCTGTTTTATGTGCCATTTCTACCTCTACTTCTTTTCAGTCTTCTTCGTGGAAGTTGATTTTTTTGCAGTTGTGGATTTCTTCTCAGCCTTAACCGCTTCTTTCTTCGGTTTGGCTTGTTTCTCCACTTTGGCTTTTTCTTTCACTTCAGCCTTTGGCGTTGCTTTCTTCTCAACTTTACGTTCTTCACCCGGCTTGCCAATGAACTCAATCATCAAACGAGTATATTGAGCCCGATGACCAGTCTTAACGCGAATGCGTTTCTTGGGGCGGTATTTGAAAGTAACTAACTTGGGACCTTTTATATGTTCCAACACAGTAGCAGATACTTTAATTCCGCCAACGGTTGGTGTGCCTACATTAACAGCATCCCCATCTGCCATTAATAAGACACGTTCAAAATCAAATGTTTTACCCACTTCATGGGCGAGGCGGTCTACATCTACTGTAGTGCCTTCAACGGCGCGGTATTGCTTGCCGCCGCTTTCGACGATTGCAAATCTCATTTTATATCTCCAGTCATTCACTTCGCCGCTCAACCTGCGGAGTCCTTACACTCGTCGCCTGTTTGTGGGGAAGCTGGTTAATTTACATACAATTGCCCCAGCAGATTGCTCTGGGGCGATTGCGGACGGTATTATACATGCGGTTTGCTTCCTCGTCAACATAGTTTGAGGTTAGCAAAACCAAGTTTCCCCTTAGAAAAGAAGCGTGGATTATCCTTTTGGAATAATTGAAGTGATGGTCTTGGTCACATTTTGTAATTGACCGGCATGTGCCTTCAATTTGTTCACATCACCCGTTTGCAAACCACCGCGTACATCTGTGATTGTTTTGGTGGTTGTTTTTTCATTGTCAATAATCTTTTGTGTGAGGGCTTCTAAGTTCACCAGCATTTGAATTACATTTTTTGGAATGAGTGGCAAGTTTTTGACAATGGGTAATAGCACATCCAAAATTTGATTGGCGGTGCGAGCATATTTGACAGTGAGTGTGTGCAATGTGCCAATGGATGAGGTAAGTTCGAGGGCAATCTCTTGAATTGAGTCAATCATCTGTTTGTGCGACTCGATGATTTTTTGAATGTCATCAATGGATGCAGATAACTTATCCGAAAACTTGACATACGATGTGGGTTTACTAGCAGATAATGAACCTTTTGCACTGGCACGAATTGGGGTTGGCATAGAAAATTTCTCCTTATAAATAAAATGATGTATTGGGTCAAATATACTTTAATTCATTTTATAAAACAACCTTATTGACAAAGGTCATTTTCTCGTATATGCTGAATGTAGCCATTTACAAAGGAGCATTTTATGAGCGATACAAATTCAAGTTGGGAAAGGGTTCGCGGTGGGATTTTGTGGATTGTTATTCCATTGATTATAGGATTAATCCTTGCTTCTTCGGTTGTGCCAAAACCAGTGATTGGGGTCATTCGTTTAGAAGATGCCATTTATGGATATTCAGCCCAAAACATGATTAAGCAAATTCAATACGCGGCAGAACATCCAGAAATACGGGCTGTGGTTTTAGTATTTGAATCGCCAGGCGGCACAGTGGTAGATACCGAAGCCGTGTATTTTGAATTAACAAAATTACGCGAGAAGAAACCTGTTGTGACGGCAGTCAATGCCATGGCGGCGAGTGGCGCGTATTATCTCTCTGCCAACACCGATTACATTTACGTCAAGCCGACTTCTTTAATTGGAAACATTGGCGTAATTGGTTATTTGCCTCCTTCCCCATTTATTATAGAAGACATTATTACAACGGGACCTTATAAACTTTGGGGCTCGCCACGTGATTCAGATATGCGCCAAATTGAAATGGTGAAGCAAGGCTTTTTTGAAGCAGTGACTTTAGGTCGTGGTGATAAACTGAATGCCGCTCCTGAAATTATTTTCAGCGGGCAAATTTGGGTCGGCAGTGAAGCAGTCCGCCTCGGCATTGCGGACGCATTGGGTGGTGAAGCAGAAGCCGCCGCCAAAGCCGCAGAATTGGCGAAAGTTGCACATTATGAAGTGACCGATTTAGCAGAATTAGCCGGTGTAAACACCTTTGGTGGAATTTTCTTCCTACAAAGTGAAGACGGTATGATATTGCCCTATCCAAACAAAGCGGGAATTTATATGTTGTATATTCCGCCTTTGCCAATTCAATAAAGGAGCATAGACATGAAAAAAGGATATTTTTACATTGCACTCGCCGCTTTGCTCCTACCGATTCTCATTCGGGCATTTTGGTTTTATCGTGGCACAGTAGAAAGACCCGAAATTGCTACCCCAGATTTTGCTTCATTCACAATGCCAGAAGCGCCGTTAAATGAAAATACAAATGATGAAGTGGAACAACTTGGTGGCACTGTCATTATTGACCAAACACATGGCAATCAATTCAGTATGACTGAAATTGCCGCTTTTACATCTGCTATTCAACAACGTGGTGGAAAAATTGAAACACTTAATGATTCTTTTTCATTAGATTTTCAATTGAAATACGCCAGCGCGTTTGTTTCTATTTCACCCTCATTCTCATTTAGTCCTTTTGAAATACTGTCACTACAAAATTTTGCAGAACGTGGCGGAAAAATTTTAGTCTTCACCGATGCCACGCGAAACTTTATTTCGATAGATTTCATCAGCGGAAACCCAATTGCAATAGGTGACTCAAACGCCGCAAATTCTTTACTAAAAGTTTTTGATATCACCGTTAATAATGATTATCTGTATAACACGCAAGAAAACGAAGGCAACTTCCGCAATGTGTTTTTTGATGAATTTGGAAAAAGCGAATTGACGTTTGGGTTAAAAGAAATTGCTTTCTATGGCACACATTCAGTTGAATCGGCTTCGGGCTTGATTCTGCTGGGGGGTTCAGAATCAAATCTCTCGTCTATGAATGACGCCCATCATCCAAATCATGGCGGGGCTGCGTTAAGTGCAGATGGCAATGTCGCCGCGTTTGGTGATTTCACATTTTTATCATCGCCTTATAGCAACTATACAGATAATGCAACATTAATTTCAAACTTGGCAGATTTTGTGCTAACCAGCGAACAATCATTAACTTTACAAAACTTCCCATATATTTTCACAGAGCAAACTGTCAATGTATATATTTCGCCAGACTTAAACAAAAACACAAGTTTGATTACGGCTTTGAGTGGACTGCAATCTTCATTACGGTTTAGAAATATTGGACTCAACTTTGTAGATGAAGTTCCATCGAGTGGCGACACAATTATCATCAGCACATTTTTATTAGATGATGATACGCAAGCGATTGCCAATAAATTTGATGTTGAATTTAACAGCACAATTCAAACGGTTGAGTTTGGCGAAGTGAGCAGTAGTGGCACGGGAATCTTTTTGTTTGATTCAACAAAAAACGGAAATACGCTTGTTATTCTCGCCAGTATTTCGGATGATGTGATTGCTATGCTGAGTTTATTCAGCGGTGGCAGTATCAATTCATGTCTCACGGCTGATAACATTGCAGTTTGTAGTGTTGGGTTTGGTGATGATTTTGGTTTTGGTGGTGGCTTTTCAGAAGAAACTCCGTTTGAAGAATTTCCATCAGAAGAAATTCCTACGGATGTAGAAGCAACGCCAACACCTTCGGGATAAAAAAATAGTATATCTATACCGTCCCGCAGGTTTTCAAAAAAGATTTTGATAATTGAGCAAACCTGCGGGACGTTTGATTCGTTGACAAATCTTCCACACTAATTTATTCTCGCTTCATGCCTGACCTCAGCCTGATTCAACAGCGGATAATCACTTCTCCCCTCGACACAAAAATTTTCGTGCAAGGAAATGCCGGCGCGGGAAAAACAACTGTCGGTGTAGAACGGATGCGATATTTATTGTCACAAGGTGTACCAGCAGATTCCATCCTCATGCTTACACCACAAAGAACATTACAAGAACCATATCTTGAATTGTTGTTTACACCCGAAAGAATCGCAGGCGGTGAAGTGACCTCTGCAACAATTGGTGGTTTAGCAAAACGCATGTGTGATTTGTTCTGGCCCCTTGTAGCAGAACAAGCAGGTTTTCGGAATCCAGATTTACCCCCCATTTTTTTAACACTTGAAACTGCTCAATACTACATGGCGCACTTGGTGCGACCATTGCTAGAAGAGCAGGGATATTTTCAATCACTAACAATAAACCGTAATCGTTTGTATTCACAAATTATTGATAACTTAAACAAAGCGGCAGTGGTTGGTTTTTCGCACACTGAAATTGGTTCACGCTTAGATGCGGCGTGGTTTGGTGATGCAGGTCAAAGGCCGATTTATCAGGATGCGCAAGAATGTGCAAATTTATTTCGCCAATATTGCTATGACCATAACTTGTTAGATTTTTCATTGCAAGTAGAAATATTCAATAACTACTTATGGACGAATGAACAAGTTAGAAATTATTTAACCAATACTTATCACCATTTGATTTATGACAATGTAGAAGAAGATGGGGCTAGCACACATGACATCATGCAAGAATGGTTGCCTAAATTTGATTCGGCTTTATTGATGTACGACACAAATGCAGGTTATCGAAGTTTCCTCGGTGGTGATGCAAAAACTGGTTACGAGTTAAGTCAACTCTGCAATGAAATGATTGAACTGAATAAAAGTTTTGTTTGGCAAAATGAAAATATTCGTGAGGTTTCAAATTCACTGGTTAGTGCTATTACGGGAAATGAGTATGTTCCTGAAACCAACACCGAACCTGCCATGCAATTTATTTTGACTCGCTACCATCCTGAAATGATTGATGCTGTTGTGGGTGAAGTCAATTCTCTAATAACTAATTCTCAAATCTCACCTTCCGAAATTGTCATCCTCGCCCCCTATCTTTCGGATGCTTTACGTTTTTCAATTACAAATCGTTTGGATGCAGAAAATATTCCATGGAGAACACATCGTCCCTCGCGTTCATTAAAAGATGAAACCGCCAGCAAAACGTTATTAACCTTATCTGCACTCGCTCATCCGCATTGGAATATCCGCCCTACAAAATTTGACGTAGCCCAAGCCTTGATGTTTGCACTCAACACAGATTTAATTCGTGCTCAGTTGTTAACTGAAATTGTCTATCGTCAAAAAGATTTTCGGCTTTCTACATTTGATGAGATAAAACCTGACACGCAAGAAAGAATTACTTATTCTCTTGGTGAAAGATATACAACCTTACGAAATTGGATTGAAGAATATCGTTCATCATTCCCAACTCCGCTGGATTTCTTTTTACGAAAATTATTCGGCGAAGTCATTTCACAAAATGGTTTTGGTTTTCATAGCAATTTGGATGCTGTTCGCATCTCCGCCAGTTTAATTGAATCTATCAAAAAATTTCGCAATGCCATGTCGCCTTCTATTATTGGCTTGGATACACCTTCATTTGATTTGGGTCGTGAATATTTATCCATGCTAGAAGATGGAGTCATCGCGGCACAATATTTAGAATCATGGCGCACCGAAGATAAAGATGCAGTTTTGGTCGCACCTGCTTATTCATTTTTGATGATGAACAAACCCGCCTCGATTCAGTTTTGGCTTGAGCCTGGTTCCTCAGGTTGGAATCAACGCCTGTCGCAACCGTTGACTCATCCTTACATCTTGTCTCGTCAATGGATAGATGGAAAATTGTGGACAGATACAGATGAAGTAGAAGCAGAGACTCAAACTTTGGCTAGATTAGTTGGCGGTTTATTAAGTCGATGCAGAGAAAAAGTTTACTTAGCCATCTCAGACTTGGGAGAGTCAGGAAGTGAGCAGAGAGGTTCGTTGCTCAAGGCATTTCAAAAGGTTTTAAACAATAATGAATGAATATTAGATTTCTTCAGACGCTCGCATGGACGTTCACGTCCATGCTACAAGTACAAAATCCGCTAAAGCGGGCTAACCTGCTTAAGCAGGTTTTGTAAACATAGTTAGCACCATGCGAACAACAGGAAGGAAATAATTTATGCCCTACTGGAAACTGTATTATCATTTTGTATGGGGAACAAAGAATCGTTTACCATTAATTGATTCTTCGTTTGAAGAGGATTTATATAAAGCGATAGTTGCAAAAGTCAAAGATATGGAAGGCTATCTTCATGCTATTAGTGGAATCAATGACCATGTTCACATCGCGGTTTCGATTCCTCCGAAACTTGCTCTTTCAAAATTTATCGGTGATGTGAAAGGCAATTCATCGCATTTCGTTAATCATGTTATCAAACCTGATTTTGAATTTTATTGGCAAAGTGAATATGGTGTGCTATCTTTTGGAGAGAAAAACTTATCAACAGTGGTAGCATATATTCATAATCAGAAAGAACATCATGCCAAAGGTACTTTAATTTCAGCAATGGAGAAAATGGATGAGGCATAATTGCAAAATATTGGTAATGGTTAACATTACCCGCACGGACGTAAACGTCCATGCTATAAATACAAAGCCTGCTAAAGCAGGCTAGGCGGCTTAAGCCGCCTTCGTAAACATAGCACAGGGGTTTATCCCCGTGCAGATACAATTGCACAAATTATTTATGAATTATTTTATACCTCGTCCATCACAACAAAATATACTCCGCTACAACGGCGGGAGACTTGGCATTGCCGCTGTGCCTGGTGCTGGCAAAACACAAATTCTTTCTGCATTGGCGGCACAGTTGATTCAAAATAATAAATTACAAGATGGGCAAGAAGTTCTCATTGTTACATTAGTCAATTCGGCAGTAGATAATTTTGAAACTCGCATCAAAGGATTTTTTGAAAATAAATTAACTGCATTGTATAAATATCGTGTACGCACGTTGCATGGACTCGCGCATGATATTGTTCGTGAAAAACCTGCCAGCATTGGTTTAGATGAACGCTTCAGTATTATTGATGAACGTGAAGCCGCTTTCATTCGCCGCGAATCGGTCAATGCGTGGCTCTCGTCCAATTCATTAGATGAGTATCTTAATCCCGAGCTTGATTCTTCAAGTCTTGATAGAGTAAAAAGAAAACAACTGCCTGATTTAGTAGACTCGCTGGCGAATGCGTTTATCCGTTCTGCAAAAGACCGCCTCTTGACTCCCGAAAGCCTGCGACTCAAACTCGACAGTTCATTTGCGCCTTTGCCTCTCGCTGAACTTGGCTACAGCATTTATGCAGACTATCAACGCGCACTCGCCTATCGTGGTGCAGTGGACTTTGATGATTTGATTCGTTTGGCATTGACTCTGCTTCAAAGTGACGATGAGTTTTTAGAACGATTACGTTTTCGTTATCCATTTATTTTGGAAGATGAAGCACAAGACTCGAGTTTGTCTCAACAAAAGATTTTGGAATTATTATCAGGTGGTCGAGCGCAAGCAGTCGAGACCACAAGTGCTTTTGAAACTGCTGGTTTCGATACGCTTCGCTACTCAACCAGCGGGGGCAACTGGGTTCGTGTTGGTGACCCAAACCAAGCTATCTTTGAAACGTTCACCACCGCGGACCCAGACCTGTTACGAAATTTCATTCAAACAAATGAAAATAAAGATATGCCCGAGTCTGGAAGGTCACAGCCTTCGATTATTAACTTAGCAAATCATCTGATAGATTGGGTAATGACTTCACATCCTGAAACACAAGCACAAAGTGCTTTATCTCTTCCATATATTCAAGCTGTGCCTAGTGGATACGAACCACAAAATCCGCCTGATAACCCCGAAGGGATTAAATTAATCAGCAGAAAATTTACGCCTGAAGAAGAATTAGAAAATGTGACTAAATCTGTGAGAGGGTATTTGGATTCGTTTGCAGAAAATGAATTGAAACCAACGATTGCGATTCTCGTGCCAAGAAATAATCGCGGTGTGGAAGTGATTGAATCGTTGAAAAAGAAAAATGTGGAAGTGATTGAGTTGATTTCATCCACATCTACTACGCGCGCGGCGGCGGGTTCGTTGAATTATTTATTATCCTATTTAGCAGACCCACAATCTGCGCGGAAATTATCGAAAGCGTATGAAGTGTGGAGACGTGATTGGCGTGAAGAAATTGAAAAGGCTGAATTTGTAAAAGTTGTCAGCAGTTTGATTCAAAGAATTGGGCAGGTTGAAAATTTTATAGCACCCACTATCAGCCAAGAGAACGAATCAGATTGGCTAGCAACTATCAGTCAAGATGAAGCGGTGCAAGTCATCGAAGAATTAAAAGAATTTCGAGTCAATGTGCAGAGATGGTTGAATGCGGTCACACTTCCGATTGATCAATTGGTGTTGACGTTGGCACAAGATGTTTTCAGCGAAGTACATGATTTGGCATTGGCGCATAAGTTGGCGTTGGTGTTACGCAAAGCCGCAGATGACCATAACGATTGGCGTTTGCCTGAGTTGACATCGGAGTTGGCGGTGATTGCAAAAAATGAACGACGCTTCATTGGTTTTTCGGAAGATGACTCGGGCTTTGACCCTGAACATCATCGCGGCAAAGTGGTGGTGACGACGATGCATCGCGCGAAAGGCTTGGAGTGGGATCGCGTGTATTTGATGAGTGTCAATAATTATGATTTTCCTTCGGGCATGCCAAATGACAGATTCATTTCTGAAAAATGGTTTATTCGTCAGGGATTGGTTTCGATACGCTCTGCGACAAACACGCAGAGCTACTCAACCACCCTAAATTTGGAAGCCGAAGCATTGGCGCAATTGGCAGCATTAGAATCAAATAGTGAGTATGATTGGTATGAAGAAGGCAAAGCCACTTTTGAATCGCGACTTGGATATATCAAGGAACGTTTGCGTTTGTTTTATGTGGGCATCACGCGCGCGAAAAGAGAATTGATTGTCACTTGGAATTCAGGCAGGCAAGGTGATGCGACTCCGAGTTTGGCTTTGAGTGAGTTGATGGGCTGGTGGGAAAATTAAGGATAAAAAAACGAAATTTTATGATGTTATTGACAAATAAAAATTCCATACTAAAATTAGTTTTTATATCGTTTTACAAAACACATTGAGATAATACCTAATGAAACCTTCAAAAAGTATTGTACAACCAATAATAATAATCGGTATATCAGCTTTGGTACTGGAAGTGTTTTTCTACTATGCTATAAGCACAGGAGAAATACAAAGACCTGATGAATGGGGAGGTAGCATAGAAGGCTACATCAACTTACTTAGTTGTATGATCGTTTCTCCTCCGATTATTTTTGCTGCTCTTGTGTTTATACGATTTGGGTCACTAGTTGGAGAAAACTATTATCAGAAAAATCTTCCTGAATTAGTAAAAAATGAATTTCAGCACAATGTATTGGAAAAAGAATACATTGACACTTTAGACGATCAAAGTAAAGTTTTTCTAAACGCACCTCTTACAACTCTTATATTTGTTGATATTTTAGAAGTAGAGTCATTACATTCTCTTTATTTTGATGAAACAACAATTACAGGAATTACAAATGAAGTTTTTGGAGAATCATCACATGAAATAGGTGCAAATTTTCCAAATATTGGTGGGGCGAAACTAGGAAATCGAGGGTCATCCAAAACAACTCAGAACATTAAGCCAGCTGAATTATCTATTGCTAAAAAGTTTTTTCGTTTGCAACGAATCTTAATATTAAAACAGCAGATAGTTACTAGTCTGGAATTGATAGATATTGATTTATCACAGTATCAGGAAATGAATTCGGTCTTATTAAAATTAAAAAAAGAATATGGTCTTACTTTTCAGAAAAGTAGTGATGAAATTGATATTGTAAAAAAATCTCTACTAAGAGATGCAGCAAATGAGATGATTAAACGACTAGAATCAGCTAAAGATTTAGTATTGATTGATGCAAAGTTTAATGTTTTAAACGAAAATGAAGACTATATTTTTGTTTACGATCATCCAGTGAATAGATATTTATCCGACAAAGAAAATGAAGTAACAATAAGATTTACTATTCCTGCAAACAGTATTAGTTTTTCACAAAACAATTTTCATCAGCTTGTTGGTAAGACTATTCGGTTAAAAGTGTTTGCTAAAATCTTACTCCCACTAAATACCAAATCAGACAATTGGGAAGTAGTAATAAAACCAATTGCTGTATATTGAAAATAGCTAAATAGATTTAACAAGATTACATCAAATATCAATCCTAGCCGAAAACATGGAGAGGGCTTTTGTTGTGCAAAGATTTAACTCCTCCCTTTTAGGGGAGGCTGGGAGGGGTCGGGCTCAATATGATATAATTCCAGAAATTCGGAATTTCTGATTTTCTGGAGAAATTATGACAACTATTCAAATGCGTGGCAAAGGCACAATCACCTTCCCAGCCAAGTTAAGGTCAAAATATAAATTGCAAGAGGGCGAAGTATTCACCATCATTGATTTAGGTGGTGGGTCATTTTTGCTTAAGCCAAGGGCTTATGAGATTGATAAAATCTCAATAAGAGCAGAAAAGAATCTAAAAGAAGATAATGTCACATTGGAAGAATTGTTTGAGACATTGCGAGAAGTAAGAAAAGAAAGATTCAAAGAAAAATATGGCAATGTAAAGACTTCGTCCAATGAAAAAAGTTAATATATTTCTGGATAGTAGCGCATTAATTGCTGGAGTCCTATCCAAAACAGGAGCCTCTCATACATTATTGATGTTTGGTGAAGATGAAACAATTCAATTGACAGTCAGTGAATATGTTGTAGGCGAATCCGAAGATACTTTGAAAAAGAAATCCCCAAGAAATGTTGAAACTTTGCACAATTCCATAACGGTTTCTAAATTTCAAGTTGTCCCCGACCCATCAGATGAAGAAATTCAAGCGAATTTGTATTTGATAGAAGACCCAGATGATGTGCCTGTACTGCTTGCCGCTATAAAAGCAAAAGTAGATTATCTGGCTACCCATGATAAAAAACATTTTCTCAACGACCCGAAAGTGGAAGAACGAGCAGGTATAAAAATTTGAACGCCAAGAGATGTACTTAATTGGATAAGAGAAAACCTAACAGCGGAATAAAACATGAATTACATTAACTTCGGAAATGCTATGAAGGAATAAAACAAAAAGTCTCTTGTACAAGAGACTTTTTGTTTTGAGAAAACTTATAAACGCGAACGATGGTCTGTCATGCGTTCATCCATCACTTCCACAGTTCCTTGCCTGCGTTTTAAAACCTTCTCAGTAGAGGCGACCAAACCGAAAACTATCAGCAAGGCGCCCATGAGTAAAATTAATTCAAGCATAAGATTCTCCATCTCTGTCAATTACTAAGACGGTGAATCCTACCGCAAAATTACCAAATTTTTGTTTACACTTATGTTTGTATAGCAATTGTAGGGAAATTGTCTAATTGGCTAACAAAACTGCTTCGGCAGACTCAAGTTGCTCATAAATTGGGATAATATCTGGAATGCCCGTCATCTCTAAAACTTCACGCACAGACGAAGTTGGGTTAAGCAGAACCATGCGTCCGTTACGCGAAAGAAGCGATTTAGCATTCGAGGTCAATAATCGGATTCCAATCGAAGCCATAAAATCCACGCCAGATAAATCCACCAGCACGCGCGCATTTTCTCCAGAGCAATAACCCGTAAATTTTATTTCAATTTCGTTCACACCCATAATATCCAAATTGCCAATCAACTTAATCAAACGAATGCCACTACCCAATTCATTATATTGAATTTCCATTTTATCACCTGAAATTTGAGATAACTAAATTATATTAACCTGCATGAAATTTGTTGTTAACAACAGGTTATGGTTTTTGATGAAGTACATCGCCTCCTTCCTGACTTCAAATCGGTTGCTAACCTTCGACATTTTATTTAACTTGAAAATTTTTCTTTCATCATCTTATTCCCAACATCTACCCATATCTTTCCCTCTCCTTTTATAAAGTGGCTACGCGCAAATTTTATCAACTCCTCTATAAAGACTTTGTGCTATAATCCGCGACACGATGTACATCAGCATCCAATTTGCCAATAACGATAATAATAATGATAATAACGATTATAAATTCGTTGGGCGAAGCGTTGCTGGTTGACAAAATAATAAGTCAAATCAAATCGCCCGACGCAAATGCGAAGGGCGATTTATTTTATATAAATCTTTAACCACGAAGGACACCAAGAGCACAAAGGTGGAAGGAAAGGCTCAATGTGAAGACTCTTTTTAGATTTTCTTCGTGTACCTTTGTGACACTTTGTGGTTAAAAAAACTTGGAGAACTTTATGTATCGAACACACACATGCGGAGAATTACGAGCGAATCATGCGGGTCAAACCGTAACTTTATCAGGTTGGGTCAACCGCCGCCGTGACCATGGTGGCGTAGCATTTTTTGATTTACGAGACCGTTCAGGCATTGTTCAAATTACGATTAATCCCGATTTACCAAAAGAAACTTTAGATTTGGTTGAAGACGTGCGCTTTGAATGGGTTTTGCAAATTGAAGGCTCCGTGCAAAAAAGACCTGCTGGCAATGAAAACCCAAACATGCCAACAGGTGAAATTGAAATTATTGCAAAAAATATTACGATATTAAATCCTGCCAAGACGTTGCCTTTCATGGTCAGCAGTGATGCGGATTTGCCAGATGAAAATATGCGTTTGAAATATCGTTATCTTGATTTACGCCGTGAGCGATTAACCAATAATATGGTTTTGCGTCATAAAGTGGTCAAGTTCATGCGTGATTATTTAGATAAACAAGGTTTCATCGAAATTGAAACGCCAATTATGTTCAAAGCCACACCTGAAGGTGCAAGAGATTATCTTGTCCCCTCTCGTTTGTTTCCTGGACAATTTTATGCGTTGCCACAATCTCCACAACAGTTGAAGCAATTGCTCATGGTCGCAGGCATGGACAAGTATTTCCAGATTGCACGTTGTTTCCGTGACGAAGACTTACGTGGAGACCGTCAGCCTGAATTTACACAGCTTGACCTTGAAATGTCTTATGTACATCGTGATGATGTTTTGAAGTTGGTTGAAGACTTATATACTGAGATGATTCCTGTAGTTACTCCGCATAAAAAATTATTGTCCAAGTCGTGGCGAAAAATTTCGTATCGTGAAGCAATGGAAACCTATGGAACAGACAAACCTGATTTACGCTTTGGCATGGAACTCGTTGATGTATCTGATGTGTTTGCAAAGAGTGAATTCAAAGTATTTCAAGGTTCTTTATCTTCTGGTGGTGTGATTAAGTGTATCGTCGCACCAAAATCAGCGGATATGTCTCGTAAAGAGATTGATGCGTTAACTGAAGTCGCAAAAACTTTTGGAGCGAAGGGAATGCCGACGTTAGCAGTATCAAGTGAAGGCGTGAAAGGAAGCGCGTCTAAGTTTGTATCAGCTGAAGAAGTTGAGTCGCTCAAATCCAAAGTCAATGCCCAAGAAGGTGATCTCATCCTCTTTGCAAGCGATGCAAGAGCCGTTGCAAATAAAGTGCTCGGTGGATTACGCCTTTGGTTCCGTGACAAATTAAATTTAGCAGACGAAAACTTGATGGCATTTGCATGGATCGTGGACTTTCCATTTTTTGCATTCAATGAAGAAACAAAAACTTGGGAATCGGAACATCATCCGTTTACGATGCCGAAGTTGGAAGACCTTGATAAATTTGAAACAAACCCAAGCGAAGTTTTTTCGGATGCGTATGATATGGTGTGCAATGGATATGAAATGGCTTCAGGTTCGATTCGTATTCATCGCCGCGATGTGCAAATGAAAATGTTTCAAATGCTTGGGTTGAGTGATGAAGAAATCAAAACAAAGTTTGGACACATGCTTGAAGCGTTTGAGTATGGTGCGCCCCCGCATGGTGGCATGGCGCCAGGTATTGATCGGTTAATCATGTTGCTCGCGGACGAACCCAACATTCGTGAAGTGATTGCATTCCCCAAGAATCAAGCTGGGCGTGACGTGATGGCTGATGCTCCTTCCGAAGTTGAGTCGAAACAGTTGAAAGAGTTAAAGATAAAATTTGAATAATAAATATACTCTGGTGGTCGAGTAGTCCCGAATGCTCTTTGAGGGACGTATCGAGACCACCTCTTAGATGTAAACAGAAAATAAAAAGTAAACCTTGAATTGTGGTTTCGATACGGCGATGAAAGAACATCATCGCCTACTCAACCACCGAATTGATTTACCAACGGAGTATTTATAAATGACAAATACAATAGACACCAAAACAGTGAAACATGTCGCAAATTTAGTCCGCCTCGGAATCTCCGAAGAAGAGGCACAAATCTTCAGCGGACAATTCTCTTCCATTATTGATTATTTCAACATGCTCAATGAAGTGGACACAGAAAATGTCGCTCCAGCTTCTGACATTGCCAATGCAGAAAATGTTTTGCGTGAAGATGAAGTCAAACCTTCCATGAATCGCGAAGAGTTTTTAAAGAATGCTCCACAATCGGAACGTGGATATATCAAAGTGCCAACTGTTTTAGGAGATGAGTAAAAATTTAACCACAAAGGGTCACGAAGTATCACAAAGGTTTAAAATTTTTCCTTCGTGTACCTTTGTGACACTTCGTGGTGAGAAAAAATTATGGAACTCACAAACTTAACCATCCAAGAAATTCACCAATTATTAATTACCAAACAAATTTCCTCTGTCGAGTTGACAAAGGCAACGCTTGACCGAATCCATGATGTGGATAAAAAAGTTAAGTCCTATGTCACTGTCACAGACGATCTTGCTTTAACACAAGCCAAACAAGCAGATGAGCGAATCGCAAAAGGTGAAAACATCACACCATTGACTGGCATTCCCTTTTCAATGAAAGATTGTATTTCGACGCGTGATGTAAAAACAACTTGCTCATCCAAAATTCTTGAAAACTATATTCCGCAATATAACGCCACAGTCACAAACAAACTCGCAGATTCAGGTGCTGTGCTCGTTGGCAAAACAAACATGGATGAATTCGGTATGGGTTCATCCTGTGAAAATTCTGCTTTCTTCAACACCCACAACCCATGGAATTTAAATCACGTGCCTGGTGGTTCAAGTGGTGGCGCGGCGGCAAGCATGTCTGCAAGCCTTTGCACATTTTCAATTGGTGAAGATACTGGTGGTTCAGTTCGTCAACCCGCAAGTTTCTGCAATGTGACAGGTATCAAACCAACTTATGGACGTGTCTCACGTTATGGATTAATTTCGCTTGTCTCTTCATTTGATGGTATTGGTCCAATGGCGCGCGATGTGTATGATTGTGCAACTGTGCTTGAACATATTGCAGGTCACGACCCACTCGATAGCACTACTTACCAATTACCAATTACTAATTACACAAACAACATAAACAAGCCCATTAACAAAATGAAACTGGGTATTCCAAAAGAATATTTTGTAGCAGGTATGGAAGCGGGTGTTGAATCTGCACTTCAAGAAGCCATTCGCACCTACGAAAAACTCGGCATGGAAATTCAAGAGGTCTCGCTTCCGCATACAAAGTATGGTCTCCCCGTTTATTATCTTTTGCTTTTTGCCGAGGCAAGTTCCAACCTCGCGCGTTTCGATGGCACGCGTTTTGGTTTGTCTGTTTCAGAAAATGCAAAAGATGTGATTGATATTTATCTACAAACTCGCCGCGAAGGTTTTGGTGATGAAGTCAAACGCAGGATTATGCTTGGTGCGTATGCTTTATCTACTGGATATTACGATGCGTATTACTTGAAAGCACAAAAAGTTCGTTCGCTTCTTCGCCGTGACTTTGAAACTGCTCTTGCTTCCTGCGACGTTTTACTAGCCCCAGTCTCACCCACAACAGCCTTCAAGCTTGGCGAAAAAACAAATGACCCACTCGAAATGTATCTCTCCGATATTTATTCAGTAGCGACCAATCCAGCAGGAGTCCCAGCTTTAGCAGTTCCTGTTGGTTTTTCAAACAACATGCCAGTTGGTATGCAACTCATCGGCAAACATTTAGACGAAGCCACATTATTCCAAGTTGGTCATGCTTATCAGCAAGTCACCGATTGGCATAAACAATTGCCGTCTTTATAAATCGTGAGGAGAAGAAGTGAGCAAAAAGAATTTGCGAGTTTGGGAAACTCTATCAAGAGAAGTAATTCTTAATCATAGTAAATTCTTGACGGTTGAAAACCACGTTATAAAACTTTCAGACGGGCAAATCATTCCCGATTGGGCATGGCTCATTATTCCAAGCGCTGCTATTGTTCTTCCTATGACAAATGAAGGAAAATTTCTATGTTTTCGACAAACAAAATATGCAGTAGAAGGAACTTCTCTTGCTCCCGTTGGTGGTATGCTCGAATCAAACGAAGAACCAATTAATGCAGCAAAACGAGAGTTAGTTGAAGAAATGGGTTATGAATCTTCGAATTGGGTAAATTTAGGTAGCCATATCTTAGATCCTAATCGCGGAATTGCTACCATACATTTATTTCTGGCTTTGAATGCAAAAAAAGTAGCTGAACCAAACAGTGATGATTTGGAAGACCAAGAATTATTATTTCTCAGCAAAAGTGAAATTGAAAATGCATTAAGAGAAGGTGAATTTAAAATTTTGGCATGGTCAGCAGTTGTAGCAATGTCATTGAATTATCTAAATACAAAAAATTGAACTACTAAACCAAGACAGGAAAAGATATTTGAATCAAAAATCATTTTGGTCAGCAGGAGAACATGCAACTTTACGTGGTGTTGGTGCTAAAGTATTTTGGGCAACCCCAACCATTGTTGTGCAAGACACATCAGAATTAATTGTTTTGTACATGCCTGCTGGAGTTTTGGGAAAAGATACTGACCACAAACCCACACCACAAGAATTATTATCGATTGACAAAATACACATCTCAGATACACAATGGGAAAGAACAGATGTATTAATTTTAGTTGTGCCAGAAGAAGCATTCAGCACTTACATTATGTGGGAAACTGGTACGAAGAACTTAGATTGTTGGTATGTGAATCTGCAAGAACCGATTCGCCGTACCAACATTGGCTTTGACACGATGGACAATATGCTTGATGTTGTCATCAGTCCTGACATGAGCGAATGGTCTTGGAAAGATGAAGATGAATTCGAAGAAGCTCAAAAAGTAGGTTTTTATTCCGCAGAAAAAGCCTTTGAAATTCGGGCAGCAGGTGAAAAAGCTATACAACTTGTTACAAAAGAAAGATGTTCGTTCTATAAGCAATGGGAAAAGTGGCAGGCAAATCCCGAATGGGAACTTCCAAAACTATCTCCTAATTGGCATAAAATTAATTTTGATTAGTACATTTTATAAAGGATTTTCGAAGATATAAAAAATGTAATCTTGGTATTTCGTATCAATACCTATATCATGTAAAGCCCTCAGAAGTTGAGCCCGATGGTCAGTAGCATGATTAGCAACATGCAGAAGCACTTGCCAGACAGTTAAATCTTTATCATCTTCTGGTTCTTGGATAGGTTTTATAAATAGCATGTCATTATGTAATGCAGAAAGGTAAGCACGGATATTTTTCTCAACCTTATCCCAGTGAGCTCGGATGACATCTCTGTCATCAACCTCTGTTGTTTCGGGAAGAGGCTCTAGTGGTTGAGCACTTTGTAATTCACTGAACCACATATCTTCTGCATCAAGTAAATGAACAACTTGCTCTCGGATAGAACCACGAGAATAATCTACTGGTTGATTGAATTGTTCGAAAGAAATCGAAGCGATATGATCCCAAACTTTGCGATTTTCAGCAAAGTGATAGTTATAAAAATGACGAAAGGCATCTGCATTCATAAAACACTCCTTGGTTTGAATAACAAGATTATAGCGTGAGTGTTCTAAAATTTATTTTGCGAGATTATTTATGACTCAATATGAACCAGTAATCGGACTTGAAATTCACGGCGAACTGCTGACAAACTCTAAAATGTTTTGTAGCTGTTCAGCAGATTATGGCTCTGCACCAGAACCAAATACAAACATCTGCCCCACTTGCACGGGCTTACCTGGTGCTATGCCTGTTGCAAATAAAAAAGCAATTGAACTTGCCGCATTGGTTGGGTTGGCATTGAATTGTTCCATCAACAAACACAATACCTTTGCAAGAAAAAATTATTATTATCCTGATTTGCCAAAGGGTTATCAAATTTCACAATACGAATTGCCGATTGCAGAAAAAGGTTGGATGGATGTCAATGCTGATGGTGAGAATCAACTCAAAGTAAGAGTGAGGCGGGTTCATATCGAAGAAGATACTGCCAAGTTGAGTCACGAAAAAAATTATGCATTGGTTGATTTCAATCGTGCAGGTGTTCCGCTTTTAGAAATTGTTTCCGAGCCTGATATGCGGACGGTGGAAGCCGCACTGGATTACGCCACAAAAATTCGCGCCATCTTGCGTTATCTCGGCGTGAATTCTGGTGACATGGAAAAAGGTGTGTTGCGTTTTGAAGCCAATATTTCTGTGCGACCCATTGGCAGTGATGAGTTACGAAAAAGAACCGAGATAAAAAATTTAAATAGTTTTCGTGCATTGGTGCGTGCATCGCAATATGAAATTGAACGTCAGACAAAAATTTATGAAGATGGCGGCGAAGTGATTCAAGAAACGTTGGGTTGGGATGATGTGCGCGGTGTGACGACCAGCCAAAGGTCAAAAGAAGATGCGCATGATTATCGTTACTTCCCCGAACCTGATTTGCCTCCGCTGAAATTAAATGATGCCTGGGTAGATTCAATTCGGACTCAATTGCCTGAATTGCCTGAAGCAAAAACAGCACGCTTCATATCTGACTTTGAATTGACTCCGTCCGATGCACGTTTGTTGACATCCGAACTTTCGCTTGCGAATTATTTTGAAGAAGTGATAAGCCACGCAAAGAGTTCACCGAAAATTATCAACACATGGATTGCGGGTGAATTCATGCGCAACTTGAATGAATTAAATGTAGAAGCGGATTCTATCTCTGCAAAATCATTGGCGCAATTGATTGACATGGTCACAGATAAAACCATCAGCGGCAATGCAGGTAAAACTGTGCTGACAGAATTGTTTAAAAACGGAGGCGATCCGCAGACAATCGTCAAAGAAAAAGGACTCGCTCAAATTTCAGACGAAAGTTTCATCCAAGAAGCGGTGACAAAAATTTTAGATGATAATCCTTCTGAAATAGAAAAATATCACGCAGGTAAAGATACATTGTTGCAGTGGTTTGTCGGTCAAGTAGCGCGTGCGACCAAAGGACAAGCAGACCCCGTGATTACAAAAGAGTTAATGTTGAAAGGTTTGGAAGAGCGCAAGAAATAGTTTCCGTTAGTGTAAAATAAAGAGATGGGAACTTTTACGCGACATGAAATTGAAGAAGGTCTAAAACGGCTTGGTGAGTTAGCACAAACCAAAGGATTATATATTCGATTAACTTTGGTTGGTGGAGCTGTTATGGTGCTTCGATTTAATGCTCGTCTCAGCACAAGAGACATTGATGCCGTTATCCTTCAACCAAGTGAAGCGCGCTTAGTTCGAGAACTTGTAAGGCAAGTCGCTGATGAATTTGAATGGGCAGAAGATTGGTTAAACGATGGTGCAAAAGGTTACTTGGTAGGAATCAGTGACGGACCCATTGTGTTTCAATCTCCAGGGATTGAAGCGCGCGCTCCATCTATGGAACAATTGCTGGCGATGAAACTTTCTGCATGGCGTGATGATATTGATATTTCAGATGCCAAAAGGCTTTTACAAGAAGTTGGGCAGGGCAGAAAAAAAGATGCTGTTTGGCAAAAGATTGAACCATTTCTCGTAAAAGGTGATGAATTAACGGCTCAATATGCTTTTTGGGATTTATGGGAGACCTTATATGGCACAGATTGAACAACTTGCACAAGCCGCATTGGAACGTGACCATCTCAAATTAAGAAGTCTCGTTCAAGATTTTGCGCGCGCAAAAATAAATTACAGCAATCTTGCTCGCCCCGCCACCACAGACACACGTCTGTTAGTTATCAGCGCGGCATTGACAGAATTACTCGCGCAACGAAACAATCAAACTCCACCCACATGGACAAAAGAAATTGGGGCATTGAAAGAACCATTTTTTTTACTTGAATCAGCACTGACAATGAAACGCTTAAGAACATTGTGTGAGACTCAATCTCCCGAACCAATGCGGAAACGCTTACTTTACGCACCACCTCATTTTCTTGAGTTTGCATAATCGAAAATAAAAAGAGTCTCTTGCGAGACTCCTTTTATTATTTCGTTTTCTTGCCTTTCTTCTTTTTCTCATCGCCATGTGCCATCATATCCACCGCCACAGCGACTGCCAAAATTAAAATGTGATTTTGACCCGCATCAATCTCCACGCCATAAGTATCTGTGAGGCGGAACCACTTCTTGGAAATCTCCGCCACCTTGACCTTGCCTTGCTTAATAGAATATTCAAAGTCAAAGATGTTGCCTTGCACATCTAAATCTTCCCCACCTTTGACCTTAACCGTCCAGCGGTCACGCAGTGGCGAAATGAGTGCCTTTTTGATAACAGCAATTTCTTTTCCATCGGCATCATCAATGACCATGGTATCGCGGATAGTCAGCAGACGTTGTTGAATTTGAGCTAGTTTTTTGCCTTGGGCATCTTCGAATACAAGCGTCTTGCGGATTTTCAATACTTTGCCATCTACTTTGTAGGCTTTCTTGCCTTCTTCATTTTCAATCCAGAAGTCATCTCCGATGGAGATCAGGTTTTGACGAATTTTGTAGCGAGTGGTCATATAATTTTCCTTTTCGATACTAAATTTATTATGAAATCATAGTGTATATACGCGGTTAAAAGGAACAAGTTGTCTTATTTTGAGAAAAAAATAAATTAGGTTTTGATGTAAAATAAGATTATGTTAAACACTACAGTTGCCAACCAACTACCTTGTTTACCTGAGGTTGTAGATAGGATCGTGCAAAAATTTCATCCCATTAAGATAATTCTTTTCGGGTCGTATGCGCGTGGCGAAGCAGCCTTTGACAGTGATGTTGATTTATTAGTGGTTCTTCCAACAGTGGAGCATAAAAGGAAAACAACGATTCAAATTGGAAATGCGTTAAGCAATTTACCCATTAGCAAAGATATTGTCGTTACTACTCCCGAAGAAATTGAGCAATATGGGAAAAGTGTAGGATACATACTTCGTCCTGCATTAGAAGAAGGAATAATTATTTATGAAGCGGGTAACAATTATTAGAATTACAAAAAGAAAGTGAAGGATAAAATGGATATAAGTACACAAGCAAAACAGCTTGCCCACCGTCCATATTTATTAATGACTTCAATAGATACGACAACTGAAGAACAACCGATATATTTCGCAAGAGTTCTAGAAATGGACGGTTGTTTTGGGCAAGGCGAAACACGCGAAGAAGCAGTAAAAGATTTACAACTTGCAATGGCAGATTTTATTGAAAGTTTAATAGAAGACGGATTATATGTTCCTAAACCAAGCAAACTTGTGAAAACAACAGAAGGTACAAGCACCGGAAAAACACTAACTTTTGTTAGTCAAGGGAATCGCCTAGAGCCAAAAGAAGAAGATATTTATCACGACTCTTATATACTATCTTCAAATCAAAATTAAGGCAAAATGCCCCTCAATAATTCGAGGGGCATTTATCTATTATTTCCTGTAAAATAGGAACTAAATTCACCTGCTAGGTGACTGTCACTTTTTTACAAAGATGAGGTTTTGACGAATTTTGTGACGGGTGGTCATGTAAAATTCCTTTTCGATACTAAATTATTTATCTAAAAGTATAATTCATGTACGAGACAACAAGAGACAAGTTGTAATATAAGAAAAGGTAGATAGCATGGAACATAAAAAACTAGGACGGCTAGAAGCTGTAAGTCTACGTGAATACTGGCAGGATGAAGCTAGAGATTTTACAAACTGGCTAGCCGAAGAAGTAAATCTTGCCTTGCTCTCTGATGCTTTAGGAATGGATTTAGAACTAGAAGGTGTAGAAGTTTCAGTTGGACCATATAAAGCAGATATTGTTGCAAGAGATTTATCTTCCGATTCAAGGGTTGTTATTGAAAATCAACTAGAAAAAACAAATCACGACCACTTAGGAAAAATGTTAACTTATGCTTCTGGTCTTGATGCAACCATAATGATTTGGATAGCAAAAGAATTTTCAGAAGAACATAGACGAGCATTTGACTTTATTAATGAACATGCCTCTCCGAATTTACAATGTTTTGGGATTGAAATTGAACTTTGGAAAATTGGAGACTCGCCTCCCGCACCACAATTTAAGATAGTTTCCAGTCCTAACGAATATACATCTGAGATAAAAACAGATACCACTGGAAAATTAACAGAAGCAAAAGCACTTTATCTTGATTTGTGGAACGACTTTAAGAAATATTGTGTAGAAAACGGTACTCCACTAAAAATAAGAAAGCCTCGTCCTCAACAATGGTTTGGTATAGCCGTAGGAAGAAGTAAATTTCAAATTTCATTAACTGCAAGCACTCAGCATCAACGTATTGCGTGTGAAATTTATATTCGTGGAAAAAATGCCAAAGAATATTTTAAACTTTTAGAGGAGAAAAAAGAACAAATTCATAAAGTAATCGGTGAAATTGACTGGCAAGAATTACCTGATGGTCAAGATTGTCGTATAGTTTTGTATAAGCATAATATTGACATAAAAAACAGAAATAATTGGCAAGATGCTAACAAATGGTTTAAGGAAAATGCTGAAAGATTCCACAAGGCTTTTTCTCCAATCATTAGGTCTTTACCTGATTTAGGTGATGAAGAAGATGAAGAAGAAGAACGAGAAGAATAAGTATTTTCTTATACTATAATAAATAAAATCAACTAAAGGACTTTTCATGCCTTCCCACATCCCCGTTTCAAAAATTTCAAACTACATTGGTCAAGATATTATTCTCAAAGGCTGGGTATACAACCGCACCGACAAAGGTAAATTAGCATTTTTACTCGTCCGTGATGGTTCGGGATTTGTGCAATGTGTCGCCTTCAAAGGTGACCTGACACCTGAAACCTTTGACCTGATAACCCATCTCCCGCAAGAATCGTCGGTCATCATCACAGGTTCTGTGCGAGAAGATAAACGCGCGCCTGGCATTCCTGGTGGTTTTGAAGTTGGCATCAAAGATTTGCAAGTCGTCCAAGCCGCAGATATGGATTATCCGATGGCGCTCAAAGACCATGGGCCTGATTTCGCACTCGACCATCGTCACTTGTGGATGCGCATGCAAAGTCAATGGGCAATTTTGCGAGTGCGCGTGCGCGTCATGTCTGCAGTGCGTGAGTATCTTGATTCCAACGGATTTTTCAATCTTGATACGCCCATCTTAACGCCCGCCGCCGCAGAAGGTACCACCACTCTTTTTGAAACAGAATATTTTGACGAAGGTTTTGCCTATTTAGCACAAACGGGTCAACTGTATAACGAAGCCAATATTTTTTCATTCGGAAAAGTATATTGTTTTGGTCCCACTTTTCGGGCTGAGAAGTCAAAAACGCGTCGCCACTTAACGGAATTTTGGATGCTGGAACCTGAAATTGCTTTTTGCGATTTAGACGGTTTGATGGAAGTGGAAGAAGGTTTAATCACGCATATTGTGCAAGCAGTGTTAAGAGACTGCCCTGCCGAATTAAAATTCCTCAACCGTGATATTTCTAAATTAGAAAATGTTGTTGGACCATTTCCGCGCATGTCTTATGATGATGCCGCAAAACATCTGATTGATTTATACGAAAAAGAAACTGACCCTGAACGAAAAGAATTACTCAAATTTGAATGGGGCATGGACTTCGGTGCTCCGCATGAAACTGAATTGACCAAATTAAATGAAAAGCCATTGTTTGTATATGGTTATCCAAGCGCGGTCAAAGCTTTTTATATGGAACCTTGGCCTGATAGACCAGAAGTTTGTAAATCTGTAGATTTACTTGCACCAGAAGGTTATGGCGAAATTTGTGGTGGCTCAGAAAGAATGTCTGACCATGATGCTTTGCTCGCCAGAATCAAAAAAGAAGGTCTGCCCGAAGAAGCCTTCAAATGGTATTTGGAATTGCGTAAATATGGCTCTGTCCCCCATTCAGGATTCGGCATGGGTGTAGAACGCGTTGTCGCTTGGATTTGTGGCATTGAACACATCCGCGAAGCGATTCCATTTCCAAGAACGATTAAGAGAGTGTATCCGTAACCCAAAACTCGGAGGTCTTAAAGACCTCCGAGTTTTTTATCCAGTTAAACAAAAACTTGATGGAGCAGAACCAAGTATCAATCAAGAATCGAAGCGTGCTTTTTGTCAAGATTTTTATTAAAATCAAAATCTAATTTTTGTCTTTCCTCTAAAATTCAAATATGGTATAAAAATCTCACCCTGCGGTGTGCGTGATTTTGCGCCTTACGTTTTGAGCCAACACCTTAAAAAGGGTTTCTTATTTCAGATGAAATAACGCGATAGGCCTGAGCCAAGGCGGCGTTTCTCGATACGAAACCACCTGCGAAAGCAGGTTCAAAACTTTGCAGAACACGGCATTTGCGGGGTATTTTGACCTCACCCCTGCCCCTCTCCTTTAGGAGAGGGGTTGTGTTTTATTTTTTATGAATTTGCATGGCAACATGAACGCCTGATTCAAACGCGCCTTGAATCCAAGCATGATATAACGAAACATGTTCTCCTGCAAAATAAATTCTTCCTTCAGGTTTGACAATTTCATCATGCAACAATGTTTGTTGACCGGGGTCGAACAAGGCAAACGCGCCACCTGCAAATGGGTCATCATGCCACATGTGAGATGCGCCCGCTTCAAACTCCGTGCGGATTTGTGGATGAATCGCGGCGACATTTTCTATGGCTTGCTGAATTCTTTCGTGCGGAGGTAATGAACCCCAGCGTTGTGCATCTTCAGACCATGTATAACTCGCCAACAAAATTCCGCGACCTGTTTCTTTGCCATAGTTTGTATAAAACAAATTGCGGATGGCTAAATCAGTGACCGTTCCACCGCCAAAAATATTTTCTTCGGTTTCCCAAAATCTGCTTTTGGTTTGGAAGAAAATTTTTGCCGAAGCATCATAATTTAATTGACGAATGGCTCTTTGCTTGGGTCGCGAAAATGGTTTGAGAACTTCTACATGACGCAAGACAGGAAACGGCACAGTGATGATGGCATAATCAGCGCGTGATTCAAAAGTCCCTGCCGATGTTTGATAATGAATGATAGCTTCGTTCTCATTTTGATTAATTGCAACCATTTTTGCACCATAGCGAATATGCGGATTCAAGGTTGGCAAAAAGGCGTGTGACAAATTATCCATGCCGCCGATGATTTGACACATGTTTGTATAATAATTTCCGCCATCTTCACGGAATAATTCAAGGAATGATGAATTCATCACGGCTTCTTGATTGTTCATCAAGCCGAACATTTCAATTAATCCTTCAGACCAGTCATTTAATTCTAAAAATTCACGCACAGAATATTGGTCATATTTATCAATGATTTCATCCCAGCCATCTTTTTCAACTTTTTGTACTAATGGTTTTATTAATTCTTCCCATAAATCACCTGCTAATTTTCCTTTTTCGTTAGCAGAAGTTTCAAAGCCTAAAATATCAGGATTCTTTTGCACATCTACCATGCGATGTTTCACTCCGCCAATATGAACATAAGTGTTAGGGTTGCCCATCATAAAATCTTGCGTTGGCAAATTAAATTTATTTACATATGCCATCGTCAAAGCATGTGCGCGCGGAATCCGCATGGCACCTGCTTCGCCATACAATCCTTTTGCAAAGGGTTCGCGCAAGGTATAAATTCTGCCGCCTACACGATGTTGTGCTTCGATAATCTGCACATTGTGACCTGCTTTGAGCAATTCGTATCCCGCCGCCAAACCAGCCAACCCTGCGCCAACAATGACCACCTTCTTTGGCTTGGACGATTGGTATTTACTATTCAGCCCCACTTTTACAACTTCTAGTTCATCTTGAATGGAAGAATCAAAACTCATGGTGGACTCCATTTTGTCATTCTGAGCCACGCTTTTGTTCTTGGTGGCGAAGAATCTCTAAGACTATCTCAGAGACCCTTCGCTGTCGCTCAGGGTGACACACTTAAGATTTAATAAATTTATCCTAACCAAAAAATTATAAAAAAGCAATCACCTATTTAGTCCTTGACTAACCCCCTGCCTGTGTGTACAATCCTCGCCGTTGTAAAAAATTGAATAACGGAGATAAAGCGACTGGGTCTCATCAAATGAGACTACGAGGTGGAGGTTCTCCCGTGCAAACGGGACGCTAAAGACCAAACGTAAGTGAGGTCTGAAAATCGAATTAGTTCAGCGGATGCCTCTGAAGCCAGCTCACTGGCTTCCTTCTCCCTTCCAAAGCAAGCGTTTCAAACCGAAAACCATACGGCAACGTGTGAGACAAGGTAACGCAGTGATACAAGCATAGTATGTAAGTACTGCTTGTCCAATTCGGAAGGGCGTTTCTTTTTAATATCCAGTATATTAAAACAGGTATGCCCAAGCATGCCTGTTTTTTGTTTTGTAAAAACTTAGCAAGAAACGGGTCGTAGAAAATGGCACTGCCAAATACAATCTCAACATCAAAAAAAGGAGATTGATATGGAAAACAAAAATTTAGAACCTTTACAATACTATACGATTATCGAACAAGCAATTCAATACATCGAAGCCAATGTGCAAAATCAACCTGAACTGGAAGAGATTGCCTCGTCTGTCGGATTAAGCGAATATCATTTTCAACGCATCTTCACACGTTGGGCGGGCATTAGTCCGAAAAGATTTTTACAATTTCTCACCAAAGAACATGCCAAAGGATTATTGAGCGAGTCTGAAAATTTATTAGATACCACGCATCGCATCGGACTTTCAAGTTTGGGTCGCCTGCATGATTTATTCGTCAACACCGAAGCAGTTACCCCCGGCGAATATAAATCACATGGCATGGGTTTGAATATTCATTATGGAATTCATCCCACACCGTTTGGAAAATGTCTCATCGCCACCACCGAACGCGGCATTTGTCACATGAGTTTTGTAGATAAAAACGAAGGTAAAGCCATTGATGATTTAGTCGAGCATTGGTCACAAGCAGATATGATTGAAGATTACAAATCCACTGCACCTTTAGTCACCCGCATCTTTTCTGACACTTCGACACGGCTCAGTGCAAGCTCGAAACCTGATGCTCCGCTTCAACTTCATCTGCGCGGGACGAATTTTCAAATCAAAGTTTGGGAAGCGTTGTTAAACATTCCAAGTGGAGCAGTCACTACTTATGAACAAATTGCATTGAACATTGGCAATCCACGTGCTGTCAGAGCAGTCGGCAGTGCAGTTGGAGATAATCCGATTGCATATCTAATTCCATGCCATAGAGTTATTCGCAAAAGTGGCGAATTTGGAAATTATATGTGGGGCTCGGCAAGAAAGAAAGCAATATTGGTAAAAGAATATAGTTTAGGACATTCTTCGGCTTAATGTCATGCTGAGCATAGCGAAGCATCTCGGAGATTATCTCAGAGACTCTTCGCTATCGCTCAGAGTGACAAATACTTAGAAAAGGAAATGAATGAAAACAAAAATTTGGATAGCATTAATCACACTATACATCGTTTGGGGTTCAACCTATTTTGGAATCAAAGTTGCCATCGAAACCATCCCGCCGTTTTTTCATGCAGGCGTTCGCTTTCTGATTTCAGGATTAATTTTAGTCATTTGGCAACGCACCGTAGGCAGTGAAATGCCAACAAGAAATCAATGGATTTCAACTTTCATTATTGGCAATTTATTGTTACTCGGTGGTAATGGATTAGTAGCATGGGCTGAATTAACCATCCCTTCCGGCGTGGCGGCATTGATTATCGGTTCGGTGCCTTTATTTTTGGTGGTGATGGAAGCCATTCGCCCAAATGGAGTCAAACCAAATTGGCAATCCATTGTGGGGTTAATCATTGGTTTTATCGGTATTTTTATTCTGGTTGGTCCCGCCGAAATTGCTGGTGGTGAAACAAGGCTGAATCCGTTTGGCGTAATTGCATTATTAGGTGCATGTTTATTTTGGGCAATCGGTTCTATTTATAGCAAAACTGCTGATTTGCCTAAATCCACTTTGATGACCACTGGCGCAGAAATGTTGATGGGCAGTATCGGTTTATTTTTCATTTCATTAATCACTGGTGAATTAAATGGCTGGAATCCCGCCGAGGTTTCAACACGGTCATTAATTGGTTTGGTTTACTTAATCACCATTGGCTCAATTATTGGTTTTGGTTCATATATTTGGTTATTACAAAATGCACCGATTTCATTAGTCGCCACGTATGCCTATGTCAACCCGATTGTGGCGGTCTTGTTAGGTTACTTTTTCGGCAATGAGATTTTGGAGCCACGCATTTGGCTGGCAACGGCAATCATCATCGGCGCAGTAGCATTTATCAATAACAGAAGCAAGCCTCCAGTCAAGCAAGAAGCGACAGCGTAAAGTAAAAACATCCAGAGAAATTTCTCTGGATGTTTTGTTTAACCAATTCATCCACTCCCGCGATATAATTTGAGTTTGACAATGATTACCACGCTCAAAAGTTACGTTCCCGATATTTTACAAAATCGCATTCTGCGTGACCCCACACCGCCTAGCAAACCTTTTATTGAAGAATATCAGGCGGCGGTGTTATTTGTAGATATTTCTGGCTTCACTGCATTAACCGAAGAATTCGCCGCACGCGGACCTTCTGGCGCAGAAGATATTTCATCTATTCTCAACGATTTTTATAGCCAGTGGATTCAAATCATCAAAAAATATGGTGGCGATATTATCAAATTTGCAGGTGATGGATTGCTGGTCATTTGGCAATATGATGATTTAGAAAAAGCATCTTTACTGGCGGCACGAACGGCTTTAGAAGCGCGTGAGACGTTGGAAAACTTTCGCGCGGGTGAGCGGGCTTTATCTACTCGCATCGCGCTGACGACGGGGCAAATTGCTCTGACAGGTTTAGGCGGAGTCTTTAACCGCTGGGAAGTGGTCATTACGGGTGATGCGATTGACCAAATTGGCAAAGCACAACCATTTCTTCCGCCGGGGCAAATTATTGCTTCACCTGAAGCATGGATGATGTTGAAGGCACACGCGCAGGGGAATCAAGTTGAAGGTGGATTTGTGTTGCTCAGCGCAATCAAGTCGAAGGTCAAGAGCGAAGCGGAAAAAAATATCAATTTAGATGAAAACAGTATTCCTGCTTTAAGGTCATATATCCCCGGTGCGATTGCAAAAAGAATTGATGCGGGTCAAAGTGATTGGCTAGCAGAATTAAGACGTGTAACAAGTTTGTTTATCAACATTCCAGAATTGGTGCGTGGTACCGACCCAGAATTTGCACAAAAGATTTCGCAAATTTTACAAAGTATGATTTATCGGTATGAAGGTAGTATGAATAAAATTGCGGTGGATGAAAAAGGGGTTTCATTATTAGCCGCATTTGGTTTGCCACCGTTTTCACATGAAGATGACCCTTTGCGTGGTGTCTTAGCGGCACAAGATATTTATAACGCCATTACTGAATTAAATTTACATTGTTATATCGGCATTGCCACTGGGCGTGTGTTCTGTGGTGTGATTGGGAATGAAACTCGGCGTGAATATACAGTGAATGGCGATGCTGTTAATTTAGCGGCGCGCTTAATGCACGCCGCATCTGCTGGCATTTCAACAAATGATGGCAATTCGGTTCACATTGTGTGTGATTCAAACACATACGAATCATCCAAAAGCCGTATTGATTTTACAAGCCTATCCCCGATTCGAATACGTGGCAAAGCACAACTTGTGCCAGTGTTTGTTCCGCAAACACGCCACGCCAAAGGGATGGCTCCACTGGCATTGACAGATATGATTGGGCGCGAAAATGAACGCTTTGCATTAGCAGAAGCGTTACGCGCTTTGGTGACGAAAGAAAGTCGCGTGGTGATGATTGAAGGGGAAGCAGGCTTAGGAAAATCTCGCTTGGTGGAAGAATTGTTCCGTCAAGCCGATGCGATGAACGTCAATATTTTGTTAGGGCTTGGTGAAGCCATTGAACAAAACACACCATATCATGTTTGGAAAGATATTGCTAGAAAAATTTTCAACTTAAGCGAATTAGAGTCTTTAAGCGAACAAAAACTTTCATTTGAAAAAATGACTGATAAAGAGGAAGATTTGAAAGAACATGCACCGTTATTGAGTGCAGTTTTGCCTTTTACGATTCCTGATAATGAACATACCCAAAACATCGTTGGGGATGCACGTGCGAGCGCGATGCACCAATTGGTGATTGAACGCTTAGCAAAAAAAGCAAACGAATCGCCAACCGTTTTGGTGATTGAAGATGTGCATTGGTTAGATTCGGGTTCGTGGGCATTGCTCAATTTGGCGGCGCAGAAAATTTCACCATTGTTAATTGTGTTAACCTTCCGCCCAATTGGTTTACAAACACCAGCAGAATTTAATGCGATTAAGGGCATGGCATCTACACGCCATTTGATTTTATCTTCTTTGAACGATGTGGATATAAAAACATTATTATCTCAACGCTTAGAAGTAGAAATATTACCGAATGAATTGGTTGCGTTTATTCGCAACAAAGCGGAAGGTCATCCGTTTTATAGTGAAGAACTTGCCTACGCATTGCGCGACGGCGGTTATATTGATATTGTCGGTAACGAATGTCATATCACTTCGATTGGCGGAAATTTAGACGAATTGAATATGCCCGGCACGCTTGAAGGCGTGATTACAAGCCGCATTGATAAAATGCCACCCGCGCATCAACTCACATTGAAAGTTGCCTCTGTCATCGGTAGAGTGTTTGCGTTACGAGAGTTATCTGCAATTTATCCTATCAAGTCTGACCTTTCAGCATTGCCTGAATATCTCACTCACCTTGAGAATCAAGAACTTACTATCCTTGATACACCCGACCCTGAAATTTCGTATTTATTCAAACATATCATCACGCAAGAAGTTGCATACAATCTTTTGTTGTTTTCACAACGTCGTTCTCTTCATCGCGCTATAGCGGAATGGTATGAAGATTCTTTTTCGCGTGATATTGTCGCGTATTATCCTGTGCTGGCGCATCATTGGAAGCAAGCCGATGTACCCAAGAAAGCAATTGAATATTTAGAAAAATCTGGTGAAATGGCTTTCCGTAATGGAACGTATCGTGAAGCGATTCAATTCTTTACGCAAGCCTTAGAAAAAACAGAAGCGACAAAAGATACAAGCATTTCACCTTTAAGAAAAGCGTATTGGTTGCGTTTGATGGGTGATGCACAAATCGGTTTAGGTGATTTGGAATCTGCAACCGCTTCTTTCCGTCGGGCGGCAGGCATACTTAAATTCCCCAGCCCAAGCTCAAGCCTCGGCATTCTTTTCGGCTTGCTTCGCCAAGCCGTGATTCAATTTTTACATCGGCGTTTCCCATCATTATTTGTGGGTCGCTTAAAACATATTGATGCAGAACTACAAGAAGTAGCACAAATTTATACTCACTTGGGCAATATCAATTTCTTGCAGTTAGCCAATTTGCCGATGTTGTATCACACCCTGGCAAGTTTGAATCTTTCTGAATCAGGTGGGAGTTTATCATCGGCGAGGGTGTGGGCGTTAGGGTCTGCTAGCGCTATTTTGGGATTCGTGAATCATTCGTTAGCAAAATATTATGCCAAAGAAGCCATTCAAGCCTCTGAAAAAGTGAATAATCCACGCTCACAAATGTGGACGTATTTGGCAGTGGGTGTGTATCAACTTGGGGTGGCAGAGTGGGAAGAATCGCGTAAGTCTTTATTGAAGATGAAGGAAATTGCATCCAATGCGTCCGACAGCCGCCTCGAAGGAGATGCCGAGGTTGTGCTGGCAGGTTTGGAGTATTTCAGAGGCGCGGATTTTGCATCATCACAAACTTATTACAGCAATCTATTAGCACAGGCAAAAAAATCTGGCAATTTGTTACATCGCACGTGGAGCACATATGGCACGGCGTTGAATCAAATGATTCGCGGGGAATTTGAAGGCGCGTTGGAAAGTATGAAAGATGGCGAGAATTTGGATAATACCAATATCAATGTGGCGCAATTGTATGCCATGCGCGCGTATGCGAATTGGCGTTTGGGCAGAGATGAAGAAGCCGTAAAAAATATGGTGAGGTCTTTGCCGATTTTGCTTCCGTTGCCCCAAACCATTTATTCTTTATTGGCTTCGTATAAATTATTATCGCAAGTGATTTTTGAAATTTTGGAAAGCGGAAAAACGTTTGACATTGATGGCTGGCGTACAAAAGCAGAAATTCAAAAAACAATTTCGGTTTTGATGAAGTTACAAAAGAAATTCAAACCTGCTTTTCCAATGGCTGAGCCATCCTATTTATATTTTGAAGGTTTGCAAGATTGGTTAAACGGTAAAAAAGATTCGGCGTTCAAAGATTGGCAAGCCAGTGCTGAAATTGCTAAAAAATATTCAATGAATTTAGATGAAGGCATGGCTTGGCGTGAATTAGGAAAACATTCACAAGGCGTAGCACGCGAACAAGCCTTGTTAAAGGCGTTGGATTTGTTTAATGCATGTGGCGCGAGTTATGATGCGAGTGTGGTTGGGAAGAGAATAGTGAATAGTGAATAGTGGTCAGTTATCAAGTGGGGATTTGACAGCCAGTCCGCCGCGTTGTAAAACATGGGTATAAATCATTGTTGTTTTTACGTCTTTGTGACCAAGTAATTCTTGCACGGTGCGAATGTCATAACCACTTTCAAGCAAATGAGTAGCGAAGCAATGACGAAATGTATGCGGTCCAACTACTTTGTTAATATTTGCTTTTTTGGAAGCGGCTCGAACTGCTTTTTGTAAGGTGGCTTCACTGGTATGCCAACGGCGTTTTGTTTTGGATTGCACATCATCGGCAAGTTTGGCAGAGGGGAAAACATATTGCCAGCCCCATTCATTTTCAGCGTTTGGATATTTTTTTGCAATTGCAAAAGGCAGATGAACTGCACCGTAGCCTTTGGTTATATCTTCTTGATGGATTCGTTTCACTCGGGTTAAGTGTTCTTTGAGTGGTTCGATTAAACTAGCAGGCAAAATTGTGAAGCGGTCATTGCCACCTTTGGGGTCTCGAATCACCAGTTGACGATATTCAAAGTCAATATCTTTGACACGAAGCCGAACACATTCCATTAATCTTAATCCGCCACCGTATAAGATTTGCGCCATGAGTTTATGAACCCCAACCATTTCGCCGAGTAATTTTTGAACTTCAACTCGACTTAATACAACAGGCACACGACCTGTTTTTTTGGCACGCGTAATTTTGATTTCATCTAATTTGATATTTAGAACATGGCGATATAAAAATAAGATAGCACTTAATGCTTGGGTTTGGGTTGATGAAGAAAAATTTTTTTGTGTGGCTAGATGGGTTAGGAATGATTCAATTTCAGGTACGCCCATTTCTTTGGGGTGGCGTTTGTTGTGAAAGTAAATGTATTGTCGTATCCAATAATCGTAGGTTTCACCTGTGCGCGAGGAGTAATGCTTGGTCTTGATGGCATCACTGACTTGTTGCATCAGTTTCTTATCTTGTGGAGGTTGGGGGATGTTATTTTCCATAGTTTTTTAAACTATTGCTAAAAAGTAAATTTGGGCGTATAGTTGCCTAAGTATTCCACATAAGACTCTAATATAACATCTTATGTGGCAAATCTTCCATATAATACCCTAAATTGGGGGCTTATACGGAAAAGGTCAATATAAGACCCCGTATGGGGTGGTTATATGGAAAGTTTCCGTATAATACTTAGTTAGGCGCTGAATCTAAAACAATTTGAGCAAAGGAGTTGGTAATTATGTTCCCATTTCAAAAGAAAAACAAATCGTTGTTGCCAGAAGATGTAAAGCGAGAACTTATAACGATAACTGAATTCCTTGCATCAATGCCACCTGCTGCTCGAAGTCAGTTTGTAAATGAATTCATCGTCAAAAAAGTAGGTGAAGCGATTGGGGATCATTACAAAAAGATGATTGAGATGCAATCCAATGAAGTTCAAGCGACGCTACGAAAACAACTTGCGGTAAAAGAAGCGGAACAAGTGCGTGAAGCAATTTCGCAAGTAATGCGAATAATCCTCAACGCTTTGGAGGAAATTGATACTATATACAAAAGTGCCAAATTTGAACCTGGAAGCCCAACAGAGCAAGTATGGAAAATAACGCTTGTAGCCGCTCAAATGAGAGTGGTAAACACGAGTTTGCAAGCCTACGATGGGTTAGGTGACGCATTCGATGATGCAGTTGACCTTATTCGGGCACTCATCACTGATTACAAACAAAAGTTCTTGCCTCTGAATGAAGGCAAGCAAAACCCAAATAATTTAGATGAGGGTTAGAAATGAAAAAAGCAACATGGAAAACAGTATTTATAGTTTTGCTTATTTGTGCAACAATAATAACTCTGGGGTTCATATCACCAAGTTTAGTAGGCACATTAATTTTTATTGTAATCGGTGTTGTTGGCTTTGGATTTTATTGGTTTCAGCCGTTTTCAGAATTTAGCAATCTTCGTAAACTACATCCAATAGCCAAAAATGAAATAGACAGAGCCGAAAAAATCCTTGCACAAAAAAGAGCAGATATAAACGCACGAGAGAAAATCGTCAACGAAGAATTAATTTTATTGGTTAAAAGGCTACAAGACGGCAGAGATAAACTAATGGAAATAGAAAAGATTAGGCTGGCAACAAAATTTAATGAGCAAAAAAGCCTTTCTGGTGGATTTGAAACGATGGCTGAAACAACGACTAGGAATTTAGTTAAAACCTTTTTAGAATTGTCAGATTCGGACGCAAATGATTACTTTTCTCAGACCAGTTCAAGCAAAGACAATTTGCAGGCAACTGGAAATCAGGAAAATTGAGATTAAGATGATTATCTTGGAAGCCCTTAAGTGGCTTGCTACCGAAATTTTAAAGGTTTTTTCTTCCGAAGTCATTAAACAACTCTTTCAAAAATTATTCAAAAGCCAAGAGACTAGCGAGATAGGTAAAGAAGACAATGGTAAATTTGATTTCACAAATTTTCCAGGCCCTCACGAAGAGAATAAATATGAGTTTAAAGATTTTCCGCCAAAAAAATAGTTTTAATTGAGTGGTTATGCAATTGATAAAAGCGCCTAACAAAGCGTGCACCCGACGCTGGGGAGTCTGGCGACCTCTCAAGCAGTTTTCTACGCCTCAGCATTTTCCCAATCGGACGGCGTCCCGCCGCCCGCCCCAGCGCGGGTAACGCAAACCGTTGGCACGCCCCGTGCAAAATAAGCACTTGAAAAATCCAGCAAAAAGGTGTATCTTTGTTGTAGAAACGAACAGGAGATAACCTTATGCTCACAAAAGTTCAGAAATGGGGCAACAGTCTTGCCCTCCGAATACCAAAAGCCTTTGCGGTTGACGCCCAACTCGAAAATGATTCATTCGTAGAAATAAGCATCATAAAAGGCAAAATTATTGTCACGCCAGTTCCAGCGCCAAGTTGGACGCTCGACGAATTGCTTGCAGGCATAACGAAAAATAACCTTCATAATGAAGTGGATACGGGTTTCGTTGTAGGAAATGAAGTTTGGTAAACCTATGGCATACATCCCCGATAGCGGCGACATCGTTTGGATTATGTTTAATCCACAAGCAGGACATGAGCAGGCAGGTCATAGACCAGCATTGGTTTTATCACCGAAGGCATATAACGGTAAAGTTGGATTAGCGATTCTTTGTCCAATCACAAGCCAAATTAAAGGGTATCCTTTTGAAGTTTTGATACCTGAAGGATTAGAAGTAAAAGGTGCAATTTTATCTGACCAAGTGAAAAGTCTAGATTGGAAAGCAAGAAAGGCAAAGTTTGCTTGCAAATTACCGCCTGAAAAATATAATGAAGTCGTGAAGAAATTAAGCACTTTGATTCGCGAGCAATTTCAAAACATGTAATCGAGTCTTGCAGGTCAAAAGCGTGCCAACAAAGCCTGCAGCAACTGTCTTGAAACGTCGTTTGCCTACCCGCAAATACTTGGTTTATACAGAAACAATATCTTAGAAAAAAAGCCCTGACAAAATTTGTCAGGGCTTTTCGTTTACGAAATATGCAAAATAGATTTTTCGATTTTGTTACCAACTTTAAGAGTCCGTCACCAAAGTGAAGTCAAAATATCAATTTCATTCCATCCTCTCCACAACTGAAACGAAAAACCTATAATGCTTTCAGCAAGCATGAAAAAAGTTTTTCTTCGTTCAATTCTATTACTCTTCATTTTGGCTTTTTTGTTTTCAAGCCAAAATCCACCTGCCCATGCCCAAACTGACAAAATCATCTTCGCAGTCATCGGCGATTATGGTTTAGCAGGGCAACCCGCCGCAGATGTAGCCGCATTGGTCAAAAGTTGGAATCCTGCTTTTATTGTCACATCAGGTGATAACAATCAAGATGATAAAGCCGACAACATGGATGACAACATCGGGCAGTATTATCACGAATTTATCTACAATTACAAAGGGAAATATGGCGCAGGCTCGCCTACCAGAAGATTTTTCCCCGCCATCGGAAATCATGATTGGGTCATTATTAAACCATATCTAAAATTTTTTAGCCTCAAAGAGCATGAAAGATATTACGATTTTATACAAGGTCCCGTTCACTTTTTTATGGTGGATAGTGACCGACAAGAACCAGATGGAGTCACGGTTAAATCTGAACAGGCGATATGGTTGCGAAAAGCACTTGCCGCTTCAACCTCTCCATTTCAAGTTGTTATTTTCCACCACCCAGCCTATTCTTCGGGGAAACATGGTTCGCACGCATACATGCAATGGCTCTTCAAAGAATGGGGTGCTGATATTGTCATCAATGGTCACGACCATGATTATGAACGCTTGCAAGTGAATGGGCTAACATATATTGTCAACGGCTTAGGTGGAGGTGACATCCGTAATTTTGAAACCAAATTACCTGAAAGCCTCGTCCGCTATAATTTAGATTATGGTGCATTAAGAGTTGAAGCAACCAACACGTACATGAAATTTCAATTCATCACTCGCGCAGGTGTTTTGATTGATGAATACATCGTCGGGCAAAGTTATGCCAACATCACTTCCATTGCAAGATTAAATTCATCTCCTACAAATTCCAGCACTATAAATTTTCAAGTCACCTTTTCTGAAGCAGTGACAGGCGTAGATTTAACCGACTTTCTACTTTCCACCAACATCCCAAATGCAGTCATAGAGAATGTCTCTGGTTCTGGAAATATCTATACCGTTTCAGTTTCGTCAATTAATTCAGATGGAACGCTTCGCCTCGACCTTGTGGACGATGACTCAATTATCAGCGGCAGTTTACAACCCCTCGGCGGAGTTGGCTTAGGCAATGGCAATTTTTCAAATGGTGAAACTTATACAATTGATAGAACTCCACCGAAAACAATCTCAATTACACGAGTCAATCCCAACCCAACAAGTTTAACAAGCGTAGATTTTCAAGTGACATTTTCCGAACCCGTCACAGGTGTTGACCTTTCTGATTTTGCAGTGATAACAAACAATAATGCAAAAGTAAGTAATGTCACAGGTTCGGGGAATCTTTACACAGTCACTGTCAATACAAACATTGGCAATGACGAAATCCGCTTAGATTTTATAAACAATGGCAGTGTCTTTGACTTAGCAAACAATTCTGCGAATGAAAACTTTACAAGCGGAGAAACTTATAGCATTGATAGAACCGCACCTTATGTCACATCCATTACACGGGCGAATGTCAATGGCTTGGGCGTAGACTTCACCGTCCGCTTTTCAGAAGCAGTTTTCCACGTAGATGGAAGCGATTTTTTCTTATCCACTATCAACAATGCAGTCATCACAAACGTCATCGGCGCAAATGATTTATACACAATCTCAGTTTTATTAAACCCCGGTACAGATGTCATTCGATTGGATTTAATCAACAACAATAGCATTACCGATTTACATGGTAATTTGCTGAATACAAATTTTACAAATGGCGAAGTATATTCAACAAGTTTTGGCGTACCTGTGGTTGCTTCCATTGTTCGTGCCAGTAATAACCCAACCAACGCAAATACTGTAGATTTTATTGTGACATTTACCGAACTCGTAAACGGCGTAGATGCAAATGATTTTGCGGTAAGCAATAATGGATTTGTTACTAACATTAATAACGCCAACCCTTTTTATGTGGTGACTGTAAACACTGGGACAAATGAAGGTTTAATAAAACTTGATTTAATTGATAACGACAGCATCATCAATTCGCAAAACATTCCGCTTGGTGGAGAAGGAATTGGAAATGCAAATTTCACAAATGGTGAAGGTTTTACAATTGATAGAACGCCACCACAAGTGACTTCAATTGTACGCGCCAGCAATAACCCCACCATTGATTCATCCGTCAATTACATTGTGACATTTTCAGAACCTGTCATCAATGTTGATACTTCTGATTTTTTTGTAACCACATCAAACTTAAATTCATTTGCAACAAATACACAAAATCAAAATCCATTTTACATCGTTACTATTAGCACAGGTGCAGGCTCTGGCAATTTGCGTTTGGATTTAATCAACAACAATTCCATCACCGACCTAGCAGGTAATATTTTGAATCAACATTTTACAAATGGCGAATCGTTTAACCTTGCAAAACCGCCTGTCAATTTTGATGCGCCGAATCTTTTTACGAATCGAACCCCTACATTAAGTAATAATCCCCGACCAAACATTTCATGGTCAAATGTAAAAAACGCCCAAGCCTACGAAATTTTTATTGCACGCGATTCAAATTTCACGCAACTTGTTTTAATGCAAACCATCAACAAAACTGATTTAACTCTGCCTACACCTTTGAGCGATGGCACCTACTATGTTCGCGTGCGTGCTTACAATAAAGATTTATATCCTGGGAGATTTAGCAAATCATTTTCATTTACGATTGACACAACGCCTCAACCCACGCCTCAACTTGTCAGCCCAGCGGATTCATCCACTACGCCTCAACGCCCTACCCTGCAATGGACATCTACAATTGGAGATGTAGAATATCAAATTCAAGTAGATAACAATTCCGATTTTTCCAGCCCAGAGTTTAATGCCACAAATAAAAAATCATCTATTCGTACTTCTACACTTTCAAAAAACACAACTTTTTATTGGCGTGTACGAGTCAAGGATAAAGCAGGCAATTGGAGCGAATGGTCGAGTGTGTTTAATTTTTTTGTGAGATAGGAATCTGTTCCAGAATCAAAGGCGAAGATTCTACGATTCTATTCGGCTGACCAGGAATCTTTTGTGTTGAACCTTGTGGAGAAAATTTTGTATCAAACAGAAATTCAAATATTTCAGCAAAGACAACACGAATACCTGTAAACATTGAATCGCGCATAATTTGTAGGTAGCGTTTATCTTTGTGGAAAGCCAATCTCCACAAGGCTTTTGGGCGGAGATGATAAAAGGCTTCGGTTAATTTCACGCCTAAAAATAATTCAAGTGGCTTGAGATGTGGAGTTGCAATCACTTGATTTCTGTAAGACCATTTTGCTAAATCTTTTTGAATAATGTTATTCGGGTCTGTAGATTTTCCATCGGACGTCCAAAAATGGGGTGTGAGATACATGGCATTCAAAATATCAGAATCTAACTCCAACATACCTTTGAATTTTTCAAATAACGTTTCCCAAGATTCTTCTTCTAAGCCATAAATGATATTTGTAAGACTGATAATGTTGTTTTCTCGTAAAAGCCCGACGGCTTCTTTAGAAATTTCAAAAGGATTGTTTTTACGAATATCCACAATCACATTATCTTTCAGAGATTCGACTCCCATAACAATATAATCTACACCTGCTTTTTTATAGAGTGGAATCAAATCTGCATCACGGACGACATCGGCGGCGGTCATGTTGAGGTTGAGAGAAAGTCCTACATCTGCCTCGATAATTTTTTCGAGCAATTCTTTGGCTAAACCTCTATCAGCCGCGAAGTTTTCATCTGCAAACCAAATGATTTTGACTCCATATTTATTTTTCAGTATTTTCATCTGATTCACTAAATCGTCTGTACTACGATGCCGCCACTTTTTCCAAAACATCCATTGACCACAATATACACAAGTGAGCGTGCATCCACGTGAAAATTGCAAACCAGCGGCATGGTCGAAGCCGAACATTTGATAATTTTCCCATTCCAATAATTCCCAGCCTGAGCGATACAAGTCTAAGTTTTGTATGGCAGGTTGTGGATGATTGACTACGATTTCACCATCTTTGCGCCAAACAATGCCGCGCACAAGACTCAAGTTGGGGTCTCGTTCCCAAGCAGAAATTAAGTCAAGAAGCGTTTGTTCTCCTTCTCCACGCACAATAAAATCAATTTCTGGAACTTCATCTAAAATACTTTGATAGGCATAAGAAGGATACACTCCCCCATAAATAATTTTTGCAGTTGAAAAATTTTTACGAATTTCTTTTACAGTTTGTATAACAATATTGTGCGAAGCCGTTGAGCCTGAATGACCGAGCAAAATGTAATCGGGTTGAAAATTTTTTATTTCGTTTATAAGTTTTTGAAAAGACCAACCATTCATATCATGGTCAATTAATTTAACAGTATGGCCCGCATCAATTAAGGGTCCCCCAATCAAAACCAATCCAAGCGGAGTTAAATATCCAAGCCCCACTTTGTTTGCAATGAAATGCCGAGCAGGGTTGATGAGCAAAATTTTTGCAGACATAGCAACTCCTCACATATTATGTCATTGCGAGCCATGTTCCTGTTCGTTATGGCGAAGCAATCTCTTTATTGTTGGGGATTGCTTCGGGCGGGTCTCAATACGCTTCGCTACTCGACCATCGCCCTCGCAACGACATAGGGTAATTTGTGAAATATATCACTATTTAATTTTATGTCAAGCCCCTAACCACTAGGTATAATTCTTGAATGCCAAAATTAAAAACTCTTGTTTATCTTGAAGCATTATTTGCAGTCATCGTTTGGGGAGCATCATTCATCGCTACAAAAATTGCAGTGGAACAAATCTCCCCCGTTTCAGTAGTGTGGATGCGATTCGCAATGGGCATTCCGATTTTATTGGTTGCTGTTTTTATGCGAAAACAATTTGCATTTCCAAAAGGAAGCGAATGGGCATATTTTGCATTGCTGGGCTTTTTAGGAATTTCATTTCATCAGTGGTTGCAATCAAATGGTTTGCAAACTTCACAAGCCACCACTACTGCATGGATTGTTTCAACATCGCCTGTGTTTATTGCATTGTTGGCTTGGTTCATCTTAAAAGAAAAACTTTCAGTGATTCAAATTTCAGGAATTGCTTTAGCAATGATTGGTGTTTTGGTAGTTGTAAGCAAAGGTAATTTTGGTTCTATTGCACTTGGTAACTTTGGAACGATTGGGGATTTTTTAATTTTGATTAGTGCTATCAATTGGGCAGTCTTTTCGATTCTTTCAAGGCGTGGTTTTCAAAATCATCCATCTACCCGATTAACTTTTTGGGTAATGACGCTTGGTTGGTTAATCACAACCGTTGCGTTTGTTGCAGGAAAAAATTATACAGAAATTACACAACTTGATTGGCGCGGTTGGTGGGCAATGATTTTTCTTGGTATATTCACAACAGGTTTAGCATACATTGCTTGGTTTGATGTGCTAAGTCAATTGCCTGCCGCGCAATCTGGCGCGTTTCTTTTTCTCGAACCTCCTGCAAGTATGGTTGTGGCGGCAATCGTTTTGTTTGAAAAAATCACATGGGCTTCAATTATTGGTGGTGTGGTAATTATTTTAGGTGTTTGGTTGGTGAATAAAAAATGAAATCAAGAACAACACAAGGCGCAAGCATTAATAAGACAGAAAACGGATACATATTAAAAATCCCATCTGGAGATTCATCTGCTTATCGATTCGCACAGATTGACGATTACTTTGGACTTGCTCGAAAAAACTTTCCGCATCAATACTTGACCTTGAGCCTGCGTGCTAGAACCTCAGCCTTTCCTTTATCTGGAACTTGGGGATTCGGCTTATGGAATGACCCATTTGGAATGAGTCTTGGTTTTGGCGGAAATAAATTCCGTTTACCAACATTACCTAATGCGGCTTGGTTTTTTGGTGCATCGAAAGAGAATTATTTATCTTTTGAATATGACATGCCTGCCAACGGATTTATTGCTCAAACTTTTCGTGCACCAAAGTTTCATCCATATTTAATTTTGGCTGGGTTGGCATTTCCATTTAGAAAAATACAAACAAGAAGATATTTATCTGAAGTTGTTAGTGAGAATTCGTTTGCTCTTAATATAGACCCAACTCAATGGCATTCATACAAACTTGAATGGAATCAGAATCGAGTAGCCTGGTTTGTGGATGAGATGAAAATATTTGAATCTTCTATTAGCCCAAAACCACCTTTGGGATTGGTTATCTGGATTGATAATCAATTTGCATCATTCACACCAGATGGCAAACTTGGGTTTGGAACTTTAGCAAATGATGAAGCGTGGTTGGAGATTGCTGACCTCGTAATCCGTGATTCGTAATGCGTAATTTACGAATCACGGATTACGAATTACGTTTTAGAACAAGCCTACCCAAAAATTCGGAAAATAAACTTTTATCAAAGCGTCTGCAATCAAACCGAGAATTAAATATCCACCAAATTGACGATTATGCTGGAAAGCAAAACCTGAAAACCACACGGGCCAAAACGCTTTGGCAAGTTCTGGTGCTTCGGCAGGTTTGGGATGATTCAAAACTTTTATGACTGCTAAGGCTTCTTTATATGCCAGAAAAACAATCAACATGACAGGAGTGAAAAAGCCGTTGAGAATTAAGAATAATGTAACTGCATAAATTAAGACGATGGCAATTTGGTCCACGCGGCGGGCAAACTTCTCACCCACACGCACAGGGAATGTACCCACACCTTTGAGTTTGTCATCATCATGTTTATCAATATGTTTAGCAACATTGATACTAGCAACACTTAATCCAAATGGAACGCCAGCCAGTGCAACATTCCAATCCCAAATACCTGATAAAACAAAATACACGCCACCGATCAAAATGGGTCCCCAAATCAGGAAGATAGAAAATTCACCTAATCCCCAGTATTTGAATGGATATGTGTAAGCAAGCAACGTCACTGCACCGACAGCAAATAAAATAATGGTAGTGCTTGAAAAGCCTGTGTAATAGAGCGCATAAATTCCCGAAAGTGTTGCTAAAAATCCGCTGACGATGAACCAACGAATTGAAGTAGCTTTATCCCAAAATTTTTGCACTAGTGGATGCACACCATATTGTGAACGGAAATAATTATCTTTGTCTACGCCACGTGAATAATCGGTGTAATCATTGAGGATGTTATTCGTGCCGTGAGCAATGAACAAGCCAAGAGTCACTATCAGAAACGGCAACCAACTAAAATGTCCGTTACGAGCCGCGAGAATCCCTGCAATCACACATGAATACACAGTCACCAAAGTCACAGCAGAACGAGTTGCAATCAACCATTTGGAAACAACATCGAGTGCATCCCATTCTTTTTTGTCGTCCATTTTGATAAGTTGCCATGAAGCTTTGCGCCACATGCTAAAATTGATGTTCATAATTTCTCCTTTATTGATTTGAGGATTATACTACCGTTTGTGAAATATGATACAATGCAAATCGGAGAATAAAAATGAAAGAAACCAAGCAAGAATATATCCCCGCTTTAAGTTTTCGTTTTCTAACACCCTTTTATGATTTCATTCAAAAATATATTGTGCGCGATGTGCGTTATAAAACTTTATTGATTCAACAAGCGAACATTCAAGCAGGTCATAAAGTTTTGGATTTAGGTTGTGGCACAGGCACGCTTGCAATTATGGTTAAAGAATCACAACCCGATGCAGAAGCATTTGGTTTAGATGCAGACCCTGACATGCTCAAAGTTGCTAAACAAAAAGCGGAAGAAAAACGCCTCAATGCTACTTTTGATGTTGGTTTTACTAACGAATTGCCTTATCCTGATGCAACATTTGATCGTGTGATGTCTAGCATTATGATTCATCATTTGAAGACTCCTGACAAAATCAAAACTGCAAAAGAAGTTTTTCGTGTGCTAAAACCAGGTGGTGAATTACACATCCTTGACTTTGGTAAACCGTATACTTTATATGGAAAAATATTAGGTCCATTTTTATATCGCTTTGAAGAAGCCAATGACAACATTGCTGGTGACCTGCCAAAAATTTTCGGTAACCCTGGACTCAAAACTGAAATCGTTGGTCACTTCTGGACGTTCTTTGGTGATTTGTCATTTCTAAAAGGCAAGAAATGACGATAGACGGTAGACAATGGACGGTCTTCGGTCTACCGTCCCCGGTCCAATTGGAGATTTATGTCTCGCATTGAGTCATCCATTACAGTATCAAAATCAATCGAAGATGTGTTTTCGTTTTTGAGCAAACGAGAAAGTCATTTGCGATTCATTCCACGCATGGTTTCATTGACTCAAACATCACAAGGTGACTTTGCGCAAGTTGGCGGGAAAGCAGATGGAATGCTCAATTATTTTGGAATCAAAATTCCTGTAGGATATGAAATTACTGAAAATGTGCTAAATCAAAAATTGAGCATGAACGGCAAAATGCCCTATGTAAATTTCAAAGATGGTTATGTTTTGAATAAAAAGAATAGTGGAACAGAAATTACTTTTTGGCTGGATTTAATTCCATTTGGCTACGCGAAAATTCTTTCCCCACTTGCTGGGCTAATTGGGAAAGTCCATGCATGGGAAACACTGAGGAATTTAAAGAGAGAAATGAATAAATAAAATCGGTGGCTGAGTAGACACGAACAAAGCGAGTGTCGTATCGAAACCACCAGTTAATGAAATACTTTTTATAAATAAATATACTTTATTTACTTGCTGGTTTCGATACGCCTTCGGCTATCGCCTCAGGCTACTCAACCAGCGGATTACAATAAAACATGGCAATAGATTTATACAAACCGTTCACCAATCCAATTACACGAGAGACATTTCGTTGTATCTCGTCCAAGCCTGAATCCTACACAATGGAATGGACTGTGGCCCCTGGAGGATTTGTCCCGTTTGAGCATGTTCACGTAGCACAAGATGAAATCTTCCACGTAGAAAGAGGCGCGATGCGGGCGAAGGTCAATGGTGAAGAAAAGTTTGCAAAAGTCGGTGATACGTTAATCGCCCCGCGTGGAGTCAAACACATTGCATACAATGATAAAGATGAGCCGCTGGTTTGCATTGTGGAATATAAGCCCGGGCTTGACCATTACACCACAATGCAATGTTTTGCAGGTTTAACATTGGACGGTTTCATTGATAAAAAAGGTTTAGTAAATATTCCAAGAATTATGTATTTATTGAAACGATTTGAAGCATTATCACTTCCCCGCCCCGCCTTTGCACCTGAATGGATGTTTCGATTCGGTATGGAATTTTTTTATCGCGTTGGCACGATGTTGGGTTGGGAAAGTTTGTATAAAAGATATACACATAAATAAAAAATCGGTGGTCGAGTAGCCATGAGTAAAACGAGTGGCGTATCGAGACCACCAGTTAATGAAAATTACTTTGTAAATTGTTGGTCTCGATACGGTCTCGGCTAACGCCTCGCCCTACTCGACCAACGGAGTAACAATAAATAGGAGAACACATGAATCTTAAACTCTGGATTTTCGCAATACAAAAACCTGTCAAAGAAAATGACATCAACGTTTGGAACAGTTTCGATGTGATTGCTAAGTGGTTAATTTCCACACGCGCCACAGTCACACAACTAACTTTACTTTCAGGAGTCATCGCAGGTTTGCTTGCCTTTCGCGATGGCTTTTTTGATTTTCCACTTTGGTTGGCAATGACTTTGGGAATTTATTTCGCGCATTCTGCTGAAAACTTGGTCAATGACTATATTGATTACACGCGCGGCATTGACGAAGATAATTATTATCGCGGGCAATATGGCATTCATCCGCTTGTGCACAAATTTTGGACAAAGCAAGATTGGGCGCGTTGGTTTATCTTTGCAGGGACAGTTGCTGTTGCTTGTGGTTTGTTCGTCGCCTTTTATACAAACTTCTCACCTTTGGTGGTTGGTTTATTTATATTCGGTGTAGCCATTCTTCCAACATACGCATGGCCCCTTAAATATTTAGGGCTTGGTGAAATTTTAATTTTCATTAATTGGGGCATGGTATTAATTCCTGGTATGTATTCCATCATGGCTGGAGAAATTCCAAGTAATTTGTCACAACTTGTGATGGCAGGTATGGCGTTCGGGTTTGGATTCGGCAGTTTCAATTGGGGCAAACATATTGATAAGATTGAAGCAGATAAAAAGAAAGGCGTCGGTTCACTCCCCGTTCGGCTTGGTGAATCCGCGTCGAGAATGGTCAATATTTTCACAGTTTTACTTGCCTATGCTTTGGTTGTTTATCTTGTCATCACTGGGTTTTATTATCCAACTGTTTTATTAGTCTTCCTCGCCGCAGGTCGTGGATGGAATGTGATTAAACTCTTAAGCAAGCCACGCCCCACCGAAGCACCCGCAGGTTTTGAATTATGGCCCCGTTGGTTTTCTACGCCACAATTAATGCACATCCGTTTATTTGGGGCGATGTATATTTTGGGAATCATTTTAGATATTGTGTTAAGAAGAATTTTCTAAAGAATTTGCCACAGAGTTCTCAGAGACCGTTGAGAAAAAACTCTCAAAAAATCTCTGTGAACTCTGTGGCTAAGAATGTAAAGGACTCACAAAATGAAAATTGCAATCACTGGTGGAACAGGTTTTATCGGCAGGCATCTCGCGCATGATTTAATTTCTCGCGGACATGAAGTCGTCATCATTTCGCGCGGAGTTTACACGCGCAACACACAACCGATTCAAGGTGCAACATTTATTCAACTCGATGCAAACGACACTGCAAAACTCACTGAAGCATTTCGTGGATGCAATGCCGTTGCTCATTGCGCTGGCACTAGCGTTGAAGATGGCAGACAAACTTTGGGACAACTCCATGCAGATGGTGCACGTTCTGCTGTCACTGCCGCGGAAAATGCTGGTGTGAAAAAATTTATTTTGCTTAGTTATCTCAGCGTGCGCCCAAATACCAGTTCACAATATCTGGATACCAAATGGCAAGGCGAAGAAATTGTCCGCGCTTCAAAAATCAATTACACGATTCTCAAAGCAGGTCTCGTGTATGGTTCAGGCGACCATCTATTAAACAACTTGAGCAACCTATTCAAGAAAATGCCCATCTTTGCACAAGTGGGTTTGAAAGAAAAAAATGTACGCCTGCTCGCTGTTGAAGATTTGATTAACGTGATTCGCGAAACTTTATTAGATGAATCACGCCTCTCTCGCCAGACCGTAGCGGTGATGGGACCCGAAGAATTTCCCTTCTCCCAAGCCGCTCGACGCATTGCCAAATCAATTGGCAAATCGATTATCGTTTTGCCATTCCCAGTTTTCTTTCATCGCATCTTAGCATTTTTCTCCGAACGATTCATGCCCAAACCGTTGATTACAAAATCTCAAGTTCAAATGCTGGCGGATGGAATCAGTCAACAAACACCAGAAAGTATTGCATTGCCAGATGAAATGCAACCGAAGATTCAATTTACAGAAGAGCAAATCAAAAAGGGATTGCCAAAGTAATCATGCAAAAGCCTTATCGAAGAGCATTTGGTTTATATCTAGTTATCAATGTGTTGTTAGTTTTTAGTATTACATTGCCGATTACAGCCATCATAAGTCACTTTAGGCGTAGTGATTATTTAGATGATACATTAAGACTGTGGGCAATGCTCAGTGTGGCACACTTTATCATTACATTAGTCTTCATACCCAGCATAGCATCATGGCTGGCACGAAAAGATGCAGAACGAGAAGCTAAGCGGGTACAGCAAATTAAAAAGGAATTGCCAAAGTAAAGATTTTATAATCAAAATTTGATAAGGTAAAATTAGAAAGCCATATTCAAAGAGCATTTAATTACAAACAGTGGAGGCAATAACAATGCCCAGAATAAATCCTTTCAAACCTCAATCTCCAGTAAATCCAGGAATGTTTACGGGACGTATACCTGAAATTAAAAGGTTAGAGAATCATTTTTTTCAAACAAAAAATGGTCAACCTTCAAACTTTATTATTTCAGGGGAACGTGGGATAGGCAAATCATCTTTACTCTTAGTAGTAAAGGCTATGGCTGAAGGTCTTATTGAAGTAGGAAAACAAAAATTAAAGTTCCTAGTTATTGATACTGATATAGATCATAATACAACACAACTTGCTTTAATCAAGAAAATTGAATTAGGGTTAACAAGGGAGTTAGGAAAGACAGAAACTGCTAAAAAATTCTTAAGTGAAGCTTGGGATTTTTTGCAAAGAGTAGAAGTTGGTGGGATAAAAATTAACCCTAAATCAGAGTTGTCTCTTGATGATATTACTTTTGATAAATTCACATTTGCTTTCGCTGATACTGCAAATAGGGTAACAACAGTAAATGAAACTTCAATATTTAACGTTACTTACGATGGAATAGTAATTCTCATAGACGAAGCGGATAGAGCATCGGATGCACTTCAGCTTGGATCATTTTTAAAACTTTTTACTGAAAGACTCCAAAGAAATGGATGTAGTAAAGTTATGATTGGATTAGCTGGCTTGCCAGATTTAAGAAATATTTTGTTATCTAGTCATGAATCTTCTTTAAGAGTTTTTGATGAAATGCTTTTAGACAGATTAAGCAAAGCAGAAACAAATCAAGTGATAGGTATTTGCCTTGAAAAAGCGGGCAAAGATAATGAAACACCCACCACTATAACTGATGAAGGTAGAGATTTCTTAATAAATTTTTCAGAAGGTTACCCACATTTTATACAGCAATTTGGTTATTCTGCTTTTGATAATGACAAGGACAATAAAATTGATGAAGATGATGTTATAGGTGGTGCTCTAGGTGAACATGGTGCACTTGAACTCATAGGTGCGAGATACTATCGAGACAGTTTCTATAACAAAATTCAAAAGGAAAGTTACAGACAAATCCTAAGAATTATGGCAAATAATCTTAGTGATTGGATTACTAAAAGTGAAATTAGAGCACAATTCAAAGGGAATGATAGTGTTCTAAAGAGTGCAATTAAAGCCCTACGAGAGCGTCATATCATATTAGCCAAAGAGGGTGAACGTGGTGTCTATCGTTTACAACATACTGGATTTGCTCTATGGATTAAATTCAAAACAACAGACCCATCAAAACTTCAAAATGCTTTAGAAACAGGTCCTAATAAATCATAAGGTTTAGTATTTCTAGAAACCCACTTCTAACTTCTTCAACCCTCTAAAAATGAGATGCTCTTGCCATTCCAAAACACTTGAACCGTAGGTCAGGCTTATAGCCTGACTTTCTTGGTTAATAAAATAAGTCACGTTAAAAACGTGACCTACAAACTCACCATTAATTTCTTCAATCCTCTAAAAATCGGATGCTCTTGCCATTCCAAAATATCTGACTTTAATTTTAAATTTGGAAAACGGCGTAAGATGGTCTCAAATGCAATTTCAGCTTCCAAGCGGACGAGTGGTGCGCCGAGGCAGTAGTGAATTCCAAGCCCAAAACTTAAGTGGCGACCTTCACTGCGGGTGATGTCAAATGTGTTGGGGTTATTGAATCTTTCAGGGTCACGGTTGGCAGAACCAAGAATCGTATTGACCAAATCGCCTTTGCGAATCAATTTATCTTTTATTTCCGCATCTTCTAATGCAGAACGATACGTAATTTGGACAGGGTTATCGTAACGAAGAACTTCGTCAATGGCGGAATCGAGCAAAGCAGGATTCTCTTTTAGTAATTTCAATTGGTCAGGGTGTTGTAACAATGCCAAAATTCCATTGCCAATTAAGTGAGTCGTAGTCTCGTGACCTGTGCTGAGCAAAATGTTGATGTTGGCAACAAGCTCTTCTTCTGTCAGCGTGGAAACTGCTGGGGCTTCACGAACCAACCCACCCGAAGCACGATGCGGAACGGGGCAAGCACCATCATCTGAAACTGAAAGCAAAATGCTAAGCAAATCCTCGCCCATATTTTTGCGACGTTTATCTGCTAAATCTTTAATGTATTCGGTCATCTCCCCCAAACTTTGTGCAGCTCGTTCTAACAAATGCTGTGGTTTATTTTTTACAGTTCCGAGAATCGCAAACAAATCATCTGACCAGTTTTTAAATTTATTGCGGTCACTAGCAGGCAAACCAATTAATTCTGCAATCACCATCACAGGCAGTGGATATGCAAGGTCGTGAATAATATCCATTTCATCATTTGCAGAGTCAAGTAAATCATTTACAGTTTGTTGAATGAACGGGCGCAGGCGTTCCACATAACGTGGCGTGAAAGCATGATTCATTAAACTACGCAGATGTGTATGTTGTGGCGGGTCTGAATAAAAAACAGTTTTAGAAAAAGAGTGATAAACAGGTTGGGCAATTTTTTTTTCGTTTTGAGTTAATCGCTCAAAATTTCGCATCAAACCTTGTGCGCGAGAAAATCGTTCATCCGTGTATAGCGAAGCAATATCATCATAACGAGTGAAGACCCAAAAATCCATTTCTTCATCCCAATGAATGGGGTCTTGTGTGCGAAGCGATTCATAAAACGGATATGGATTGGCACGAATATTTTCAAGTTGTAAGTTGGTAAGGCTTAGCGAGTTCATTCTAAAGGCATTATACTCTATTTGTGAAATAAAATACAATCATGTGGAAGAAGACTGACTGGGAGATGGTTGTGGCAAGGTGAAGTAAAATGTTGCCCCCTGCCCCGCTTCACTCTTGACCCAAACCTTGCCGCCGTGAAATTCGACGATTCGCTTAACGAGAGAAAGACCCACGCCTGTGCCTTCTACTTCGGGGTTGAGGCGATTGAATAAACCGAAGATGCGTTCATGGAATTGTGAATCAATACCGATGCCATTATCGCGCACAAAAAAAGTTATGAAGCCGTTGTTGAGGACTTCATCACAACCAACTTCAATGGTGGGGTGAGGTTGTTCGCCTGTAAATTTGGCGGCGTTATCGAGTAGGTTTTGTAAGACTTCAAGCAAGCGTTCACGGTCTCCATATACTTTTGGAAAAACGCCTTTGGAAATGACAGTGATATTATTTTTCTGCAAACTCCCAAATACTGTTTCCTTTGCGGTGTTGAGCAGTTCGTGAAAATCTATTTCAGTAGGCGGGTTGACGAGTCGTCCAATGCGTGAAAGTTCAAGCAAGTCATTCAAGAGCCTTTGCATTTTTTCTGCCGCTTGTGAGATGCGGATAATATCGGCTTCTAGGCGTTTTATATTTCCCGTCTTTGCATCTTCTATTAAGAAGCCTAGGAATCCCTTAATCGTAATAATGGGTGCTTTTAGGTCATGTGAAACAGTATAAGTGTATTGCTCTAGTTCAGCATTTTTTATCTCTAAAGTTTTCAATAAGTTTTCACGTTCCGATTCAACTTCTTTGCGACGTGTAATATCTTCGACACTGCCTTCATAATATAAAATAATTCCTTGCGCATCAGAGACAGTGCGGGCTGTGGTAGAGACCCAAATTAACGAGTCATCTTTTTTACGATGCTGGGCTTCAAAACCAGATATCTCGCTGTTAAGTTCAAGGAGTTGTGTAAACCGTTCACGGTCTATGGGGTTGAGGTAAATTTGAGTTTGGATGTCGGTTACATGGGTAAGCATCTCTTTAGGAGATGAGAAACCATATATGCGTGCCATGCTTGGGTTAACACTTAAGTATCTACCTTGCGGAGTGCTTTGAAAAATTCCATCTACTGACTGTTCAAAAATGTCACGATATTTTTTTTCAGCGGCTTGCAAAGCGGCAGAACGCTCTTTTTCAATTTGGTCACGAGAACGCATATACACTAAGAGCAAAGCCATACTGATTAAGATGGTAGAAAACGGTCCAATAACTGATTGAAAACCGTTTAATTGATTCGGCACAAGGGTAGGTGCAAATAAAGCAATTGCAACACCTGCTACAGCAAGGACAAGAACGCCCCAATGCGTGAGCAGAATTGCGGCAAGGATTAAGCCAGAAACTAAATAATACAATGTCACAACAGGTGAAGTTGATTCGCCAGAAGCAATATTCAACACGATAACAATTGGAAACATTGCTGACACTAAAAAAGCGGAAACACTATACCGCCCACTTCTATTCAAAAGATACGAGACGATTAAAAAAATATAGCCATACCAAGGTGGTTGATAATTTTTCACTGTCAGCAAATAAGTGGTATCTACCCCTGCAAAAACGAAAATTAAAATTAATAAAAAACTACTGAGTAACTGAGACTTAATCCGCAGTGAAACATCTTGAATCTTTGGGGATGGTTCGATTAGGAGTTGATAGAGTCGGTTACGAAAGGATGACATTGTGAAGTGTCTCGGTAGCGCAAAATTTCTACGGATTATAAGCCGAGTCTATGCAAATGAAGGTTAAATTTTAAGTACCGCGAGATTTATCTCGCGTTTTGCTAGCGACATAAATGTCACTGTACTTAATCATTTCAAAGGTAGACAATTGCTAGAAGCCAAGTGTTTTTGCTTCGTTCCAAAGTGAATCCATTTCTTCCAGAGTCATGTCTGATAAATTTTTATTTCCTTCTTTGGCACGTTTTTCAATATGAACAAAACGTTTTTTGAATTTCATGTTGGCATTTCGCAAAGCGGATTCGGCATCAATATATTTCCAGCGAGCTAAATTGACCAAGACAAAAAACAAATCTCCAATTTCAGAAGCCAGTTCAAAATCGGATTCCGCATTTTTAATTTCTTCAATCTCTTCTTTTACTTTATCCAATACATCGTCTATTTCTTTCCAGTCAAAACCAACTCGTGCCGCACGGTCTTGATATTCTTGGGCTTGGCTCAGTGCAGGCAATGAAATTGGGACTCCATCCAAAATTCCTTTTGATTCTTTCTTCCCACCTCTTTCCTTCTCTTTCAACTTTTCCCAGTTTTGCAAAACACCTTCTACCCCATCCAATTTCAAATCTCCAAACACATGCGGATGGCGACGAATGATTTTGTCGTTAATATGTTTGATGACTTGTGTAGAGTTAAATTCATTTGCTTCGCTTGCAATTTGTGAGTTCAAGACAATTTGTAGCAACAAATCTCCAAATTCTTCGCGCATTTCTGTTGTGGAATTTGAATCCATAGCAGAAATGGTTTCATACGCTTCTTCTAACAAATGTTTTCGCAAAGTTTGATGAGTCTGCTCTTTGTCCCAAGGGCAACCATCAGGCGCACGCAGATGGGCTGTGATTTCAGCAAATGACTCAAAAGATGTCCCTTCACCTAGTGATGGAATGAAAATACAAGTCGCAGGTTGAAAGTCGAAGGTCTGAGGTTGCAGGTCGCCGAGTCTTTTGACTTGTGACTTTTGACCTTCGACTACATGAACTTCATGTTCATTTGGATAAACTGCCAATAAAACTTTCTTGATTTGCAAAGCTAATTCTTGTGAATCAATGTTGAGAATTAAAGTATCTACATCGGGTGGGGTGGGAGGATAATGCAGAGGCGAAAATAAATGCCCATCAAGCAGAGTCAACTTGGAGGGTGGGGTGAGGCGGAGTGTGTTGAAGATAGAATCAATTTGTGAAAAATCCATAGAGTCTCCAGAAAAAAATCCGCTAATCTTCGCCAATCTTCACTAATTTTTTTATTCGCGCAGATTAGTGTAGATTAGCGGAAAAAATTAAAAAGATAATCCGCAATGCGTAATTTTACGATTTACGCATTACGGATTATTTTATTCTAAAGTTATACAACCAAAATTTTAACGCTTGGTATAAGTTGGAGCCTTGCGAGCTTTCTTGAGACCAGGTTTCTTGCGTTCTTTGATGCGGGCATCGCGAGTGAGCAAACCTTTTTTGCGAAGGGCTGAAGTCCAATCCGCATTGAGAACTTGCAAAGCGCGAGCCACGCCGAGGCGAACAGCATCTACTTGCCCTGCTACACCACCACCATTCACTAAAACAGTGATGTCATATTTTTTTGCTTCTTGACCAACCGCGCCGAATGGGCGTAACACGCTTTCAACATCGCCATAGCGGCTGAAAAATGCAGTGGCTTCTTTTTCGTTTACGGTGAATTTGCCACTACCAGCTACCAAGCGTACGCGAGCGCTACTTTCTTTACGGCGACCAATGCCTTCATAATATTGAGCCATATTCACTTACCTCTTATTCTGCTTTCTTAATTTGTGTGCCATGCGGGTGATTTGGTCCCGCATAAATTTTCAAACGCTTCAACACAGCACGTCCCATTTTGTTGTGTGGCAACATACCCCAGACAGCATCGCGCAAGGCACGGTCTGGATGTGTAGCGAGTTGGTCACGCAATGAAATGCTTTTCAAACCACCAGGGTAGCCTGAATGGTGGTGATAAATTTTTGAAGTGAGGCGTGATTCTGTTTTTGTACCAGTCACGGTCACTTTTTCAGTATTCACGATCACAACAAAATCACCCATTTCAACACCGGGGGTAAAAGTTGGTTTGTGTTTGCCAAGTAAAAGGTGTGCGACGCGCGCGGCAAGACGCCCAAGGTTTTGCCCTTCGGCATCAATCACCAACCAATCGCGCGTGATTTCAGCGGCTTTCGGATAATAAGTCTTTTGTTGCACGTTCATCTCTCCGTTTTCTAAATTCTTTCAATACTTTACTTCTATCAAGGTTAACCCATGTGCAGGTGCAAGCCCTGATGGAAGTTTCACTTGTTTTTTTGATAAAGCCTGTTCGACATCTTTCAGCGAACATTTGCCTTGTGCTAATGATATTTGGACAAATACCATTCTTCTTACCATTCGATATAAAAACGCATCAGCACGAACTTCAAATTGGTACTCACCATTCGGCTTTTTCTTCCACTGACATTTCGTGACGGTTCTAACTGTTGTACCATCAGGCGAAGTCTTCGAGCCAAAGGCAGAAAAATCGTGCTTGCCTAAAAATAACTTTGCATTCTCTTTCAAAGCATCTGGGTCAAACTTCGCCCATACATGCCACGAAAATTTTTCTCGCAACGGATCACGGATTGAGTTATAAAATAATTTATAACAATACGTCCGTGAAGTTGCATCAAAACGCGGGTGAAATTTATTTGCAACTCGACCCAGTTTTTTTACTGCAATATCCTTCGGCAATCTTGCGTTGATGGCATTCAACAATTTTTCAGAACTTTGATTCCATTCTGCAAAGTCAAATGCACAAACTTGCCCAGTTGCATGAACACCCGTATCGGTTCTTCCAGCCATCAAAATAGATGAACCCGTCCAACCGATTTGATGCAAAGCCTTTTCTAACTCACCTTGCACCGTTCGAGAATTTGCTTGCTTTTGGCTTCCAGAAAAATTAGAGCCATCATAAGCAAGTGTAATTTTGTAACGTTCCATTGTGTGTCACTCTGAGTGAAACGAAGAGTCTCTACACATACTAGGAGATTCTTCGCCACAAAGAACAAGAGCGTGTCTCAGAATGACATGGTTCTTTCTATTCCTCAACTAACTCAAGCACCACCATCTCAGCGGCATCGCCGAGGCGTGGACCAAGTTTAATCACACGAGTATAGCCACCATTGCGGGTTGCGAAGCGTGGAGCAATTTCGTCAAACAAACGCTTGATGATTTGATTATCACCAAGTTTTGAAACTGCTAAACGGCGTGCATTGACTTTTTCGTCAGCGGCGCCATCTGCGCTTTTCTTGGCAAGCGTAATCAACTTTTCGGCTTCACCGCGTACTGCCGCGGCTTTGGCTTTGGTGGTTTGAATCCGCTCATGTGTAAATAATTGTTTAATTAAGTTACGGCGCAGAGCAATTCGTGCGCTCTTTGTTCGTCCTAATCTGTAACCTGCTACTGAATGTCGCATTTCTTAACTCTCCGATGATTGGTCTTTCATGTAGCCCTTTTCGCGCATTTTGTCGCGGAGTTCATCTAAACTCTTTTCGCCAAAATTGCGAATGGACATGACCGCGCTTTCACCTTTTTCAAGGAGTTCAAGCACATCACCGACTGTGGTGATGCCTGTACGCTTCAAGGAATTGAAAACGCGCACAGAAAGGTCTAGGGCTTCGACAGGTGTATCTGCCAATTCACTGCTGATGCGGCTTCCGCCAGATGTTTCGCGTTCCACTGCTACGGTGAGCATTTCTTCGTTAATGCCAGCCACATAGCGTAAGTGGTCAATGAGGATGCGAGCAGAAGAACTCAAAGCACGTTCAGGAGATACTGTGCCGTCTGTCCAGATTTCTAAAATTAATTTGTCGTAATTGGTGCTTTGACCGACACGGGCAGAAGCCACTTCCCAATTGACTCGTTTGACCGGGCTAAAGATTGCATCCACTGGCAATTCACCAATGGGCATGTGTCCTGAACGGTCATTGGCAGGCGAGTAACCGCGTCCGCGCTCAACGACAAATTCAACGTCGAGTTTGGTCTTGGGGTTATCCACTGTAAAGAGATAAAGTTCTGGGTTGACTATCTCTATTTCGGCTGGAGTGATGATGTCTGCGGCGGTGACGGTTCCTTCGCCTCTGACTTCGAGGTGCATTCTGGCACTGTCCACGCCGTCCATCTTGATGCGGATTTGTTTAATCTGCAACATCACCTGGATGACGTCTTCGCGCACACCGGGGATGTCGCTAAATTCATGCAGTACATCTGCAAAGCGAACAGAGGTAACCGCTACACCTTCTAAGGAAGAGAGCAACACACGGCGCAGGGCATTGCCGAGCGTTACACCGTAGCCACCTTCGAGGGGGCTTATTACGAATTTTCCATAATTTCGAGCTTCTGCTTCACGCTCGATTTTTGGCATTACCATGTTTGTGATGATACCAGTCACGGTTCACCTTTCCCTTTTGATTCTGCTTCAAGTGGCTGACCAGTTTCCCAGTCTGCGCTTGAAGCGGTTTGGAGGATTAGCGTCTGGAATAATATTCGACGATTAATTGTTCGTCGAGTGTTCCGTCAATTTCTACACGTTCGGGCATACGCGCTACAGACCCGCTCAATGATTTAATATCACGGTTGAGCCAGCTGGGGGCGTTGCGCTTTTCTGCATAGGCATTCAGGTCTTTGAAGTAGGTCAGTTTGCTTGAACCTTCGCGGACTGCAATGACATCGCCTTCGCTAAGGAGCATAGAAGGGACATCAGTGCGGCGGCCGTTTACAGTGAAGTGACCATGCGTAACGAGAACGCGTGCTTGTGCACGGCTGGATGCATATCCAAGCCGAAAAACAACATTATCTAAACGTGATTCGAGGATTTGAAGCAAGTTCAAACCTGTTAGACCACGGCGTGTGATGGCTGTGTCGTAATAACGGCGGAATTGACGTTCTAATACGCCATACACGCGGCGAGCCTTTTGTTTGGCACGCAATTGACGAGCAAAGTCGGATGAGCGCCCCATAGCACTACCACCACTATTGCGGCTACCTGTGCGACCATGTTGACCAGGCGCGAAGCTACGTTTTTCAAAGGAGCATTTGGGGGTAAAACAACGCTCACCTTTGAGGTAAAGTTTTTCACCTTCGCGGCGGCATAGTTTACATACCGGACTTAATGATTTAGCCATAAATCAACAACCTCATTCTTATACACGTCGCTTTTTGGGCGGACGGCAACCATTATGTGGAACAGGCGTAACATCAGAAATGGAACGGACTTTCAATCCCATTGCTTGTACTGCACGGATAGCATTTTCACGACCTGGACCTGGACCTTTAACAATTAAATCCACTTCTTGTAAGCCAAGTTGCTGTGCGGCTTTAATCGCTTGTTCTGCGGCGAGGCGGGCGGCAAAAGGTGTGCTTTTGCGTGAGCCTTTGAAACCAGCAGAACCAGCAGAACCCCAAGAAATGGTATTGCCTTCTGGGTCTGTGACGGTAACAATAGTATTATTGAAGGAAGCAAATACATGCACCTGCCCGTAGGACAGATTGCGCTTCCCTTTTTTCGCGCCAGTGGCGCGGCGGGTAGAACGAACACTTTGAGCCATATTTCATTTACCTCTTTGGCTTATTTCTTCGCGCCACGGCGACGACCACGCCCTGCCACGGTTTTCTTCGTACCCTTGCGAGTACGCGAATTTGTTTTTGTACGTTGACCATGCACCGGCAAATTACGACGATGGCGCAAACCGCGATATGAACCAATTTCAATTAAACGCTTGATGTTCATTTGTGTTTCGCGGCGTAAATCACCTTCAACTTTATAGTGTTTTGAAATGTATTCGCGGATTGCTGAAACTTCTGCCTCAGTCAAATCTTTAATGCGAGTATCTGGGCTGACTTTTGTATCAGCCAAAATTTTGCGCGCGCGAGTGGGACCAATCCCAAAAAGGTAGGTCAAGCCAACTTCAGTGCGCTTATTGCGCGGGAGGTCAACACCTTCAATTCTTGCCATAGGTTACTACCCTTGTCTCTGTTTGTGTTTTGGATTTTCGCAAATAATATACACAATGCCCTTGCGTCGAATAATACGACACTTGGCACAGCGTTTGCGAATGGATGGTGAAACTTTCATAAAATAAATCTCCTAACATAGGCTGTCTAAGTTACAGCCAAACACTTAATTATACTGTCCGATTAACAATTCGTCCATACTTTTTATCGGTTTTCGCTGATGTCATAAGACAGTCAGGATGAGGGGTTCTCCTTCGGTAACGGCAACTGTATGTTCAAAATGTGCCGTCAAAGAGCCATCAGCAGAAACAACCGTCCATTGGTCAGGCAGGACGCGAGTTTGAAACGTCCCAATGAGCACCATCGGCTCAAGTGCAATCGTCATGCCGGGCTTCAACACTGCGCCAGTTCTCGCAATACCAATGTTTGGCACTTGCAGACCTTCGTGCATTGTTCGCCCGACTCCATGCCCCGTGTATTCACGCGTGACATGCAAACCATTGCTCTCAACAAAAATTTGTATCGCCGCAGAAACGTCGCCAGTGCGATTTCCTTTACGCATCTTTTGGATGCCGACATAAAGCGCCTCTTCCGTGACTTTGAGCAGGTTTGCCGCTTCGGGAGCAATTTCTCCCACCCCAGCAGTGAATGCTGAGTCCGCAACAAAACCTTCGTGAATCGTTCCGCAATCTATCGAGACGATATCCCCTTCCTTCAACTTTCGTTTCGGGTTAGGAATTCCATGCACCATCTCATCGTTGAGGCTGACAGTGATAGATGCAGGAAACGGCGGACGCCCATAGCCTTTGAATGGCGATACACATCCGTGTGACTTCAGCACTTCCTCAGCAGCCGCGTTGAGGTCAGCAGTCGTCACACCTGATTGTAAAAGTTCTCTTACTTTCGCCAGCACTGTTGCATTGATGCGCCCTGCTTCGCGCATAATCTTCAATTCAGCAGGGGTTTTTAAATTAATCTGGCGGTCAAACATGTTATTCTCTCAGTACAGCAACATTTATGTTGCTAATAAACGCGAAATAAATTTCGCGGTACTTTATTTTCCTAACGCTGTGAGCAAATCTTTCGTCACTTGCTCAACAGGTTGTGTTCCATCAATTTCAATTAACTTACCAGCCGTTCGATAATGTTCAACCAAAGGCATGGTTTGCTCAAAATACACACGGATTCGTTTTGATACGACTTCCGCTTTATCATCTTCACGTTGGTACACTTCCGAGCCATCAATATCACATACACCTTCTTGCTTTGGCGGATTAAACTTTTCGTGATAAATATGACCTTGCGCTTTACAAGTCCAACGTCCACTGGCTCGTTCAACTAAGACAGTCTCTGCCGCAGTGATGTATGGAACTGCTTTTACTTCACTGTTAAACTCAGCCAACATTTCTTCCAATGCTTCTGCTTGGGCTGGGGTGCGAGGGAATCCGTCTAAAATGGCACCCAACTCGCAATCAGGTTTAGAGATGCGGTCTCGAATCATGCTGATGGTTAAGTCATCAGGCACCAATTCACCTTTATCTAAAATAGCCTTCACTTGTTTACCAAGTTCGGTTTGATTTTTAATGTTCTCACGAAATAAATCTCCAGAGGAGATATGCGCGAGTTTGCTCGTTTCAGATAGGATGCGGGCTTGCGTGCCTTTACCAACTCCGGGCGGACCGAGCAAAACAATAAATGTTGACATCACATCTCCTTAGCGGACGAGTAATGATTCTTGATAACCATGTAGTTTTAATTCGGCATCAATATTTTGGAAGGTATCACGTACCACACCAACCACAATTAACAAACCTGATGATGTAATTAAGAAAATGCTTGTTTGCGAACTTGCGGCGGCAAGACCAATTGCGCCAAGCAACAGACTAACCAAGAACGGCAAAATTGCCACAAAACCTAAAAACACAGCACCAATTAAAGTAATACGACGTTGTACTGTACCTAAATATTTTTGGGTAGGAGCACCAGTATGCACACCCGGAATGCTGGCACCCATTTTCTTTAGGTTGTCACCATAATTTTGTTGGTCAAACATCACAGTTGTATAGAAAAACGTGAAAGTAACTACCATAAGGAAGTAAATTAACCAGTAACCCCAATTGCTGGTGGCTCCAGTGGTGTTACCAAAAAAGTTTTGGATGTTAAGGAAGAAATCTCTTACACCTGGGTTTTCACTATTCACAAACCAACTTGCAACAATGACTGGGAATTGCAAAATGGCACTCGCAAAAATCAAAGGTATCATTCCAGAAAGGTTAACCATTAAAGGTAATGTACCTTTAACGGGCATAGACATTCGATTGCCAACACGGCGGCCGGGGTACATGACAGGCACATTGCGACGACCTTGTTGCACGTACACAATCACCAACACTGTTAACACAATAACTACCAATGTTAATCCCAACATAATCCAACGAGTTTCTTCATCTGCCAGTAAAGCCACGAGTTGAGCAGGGATTTGTGATACGATACCCGCGAAAATAATCAAAGACAAACCTTGACCACGAATACCATATTCTGAAATTAATTCACCAAGCCAAATCGCAAACATGGTTCCAGCCGTCATAGCAATCAAAACAGTCCAAGAAGGAAGCGCAAGGGCTGGGTCAACTAGATTGAATGGAAGAATAGGTTGACCAATTCCAGAGTTAATAGACAAAGAATTGAAAATATTAATCTGCCCAATTGCTGAAAGTGCCGCCATTGGAACTGCTAAATAATATGTCCACTTTTCTTGCCAGCGACGACCTTCACGTGGGTCGTCTTGCATACGCTTCTGCAATGAGGGGATAATTGGAATCAGCAATTGCAAAATGATTTGAGCCGTAATGTAAGGGTAAACACCCATTGATAACAACGAGAAGTTTGAAACGGTACCACCGGAGAGCAAATCTAAGAAACCTAAAAAGTTACCTTGACCTGATGCAGAAAGAAATGCTTGTAAAATTTCTTGGTTTACACCTGGTGCAGGTATATTTGCCGCAAGACGGAATATCACCAACAAAATGAAGGTGATGATAAGTTTACGGCGAATATCTTCCGATTTCCAAAGGTAACGCCAACCTGAAAAAGTGTTCTTCATTCAAAGAGTCCTTTGATTTGGTTTAGGCAATCAATTCGACAGAGCCGCCAGCCTTTTCAATTTTGGCTTTGGCTGAGGCGCTGACGCGATGTACGCGAACTTTGAGGGCAATGCTCATGTCGCCGCGCCCCAAAACAACTATCGGGTTGCGTGAATCGCGTAAAAGATGAGCATCAGCAAGTGATTCAGGCGTCACTTCCCCATTGGCTTTGAAAGCCTGAGAAAGTTGGTCTAAATTCACTTCGTTATATTCAATTTGATTTGGTGGGGTAAAACCTTCACCACGAATAAATGGCAAACGGCGATAGAACGGTAAGTTACCGCCTTGGCGATATAAGTGACCGCCTTCACCAGAGCGTGCGCCTGCACCTTTGGTACCGCGACCAGCAGTTTTACCTTGCCCTGCTGAAATACCGCGACCGACACGTTTGCGATTCTTTTTAGACCCAGGATTGGGTACGAGGTCATGTAATTTCATCTTTTTACTCTTCAATCTTGAGCATGTGAATTACTTTGTTCAACATCCCGCGTAAAGCAGGTGTATCTTTATGCTCAACAGTTTGATGTAAACGGCGTAAGCCGAGGGCTTTCACAGTTGCTTTTTGGTCTTTTGTATAACCAATGGCACTGCGAATCCAAGTTACGCGAATTGTTTTGCCGGAGGTTTCTTTCTTAGGCATGTTGCTTTCTCCGTTCCCAGAATGGGACTAATTCATCTGCACGCTTGCCACGCCGAGCCGCTTCCAGCGCAGGTGAACGCAAACCATCTAAAGCATCGAATGTTGCCATGACAACGTTTAAGACGTTTGCACTTCCCATTGATTTGGTTAAGATGTCGCGCACGCCAGCCACTTCCAAGACAGCACGCACGCCTCCTGCCGCGATTACGCCTGTTCCTGCTGAGGCGGGCTTGAGAAATACTTTTGCACCGGCTGTTTTGCCCAATGCTTCGTGTGGGATGGTAGTGCCTGCAAGATGTACAGAACGCAAATCTTTACGAGCGCGTTCAGAGGCTTTACGCATTGCATCAGGCACAGCATTGGCTTTGCCAATTCCTAACCCAATGGTTCCTTTTTTATCACCAACCACAACAGCCACGCGGAAGCGAAAACGGCGACCACCCTTGACCACTTTTGCTACGCGGGCAATTTCAATCACTCGCTCTTCAAAAGCGTCTTGTGCTTCAAATTGTTGTTGCGGTTGTTGTCTTTCAACTTTTTGTTTTTCTGCCATATCTTTCTCCAAAGGTTATAAACCTAGAATTGCAAGCCGCCTTCGCGTGCACCATCTGCCAATGCTTTTACACGACCTGTGTAACGAAAACCGCCACGGTCAAACACAACCGAAGAAATGCCCTTTGATTTTGCGCGCTCAGCAATGGCTTTGCCAATTGCTTTCGCTTGTTCTGATTTTTTCATACCTTTTACTTGTGTGCGCAAATCTTTATCAACAGTAGAAGCAGAGACAACTGTGTTGCCGTCTACATCATCAATCACTTGCGCATAAATACCAGTTAGGCTCTTGAACACATTTAAGCGCGGACGGTCTGGCGTGCCAATGACACTTCTGCGAACGCGTGCATGGCGACGTTCACGAGCAATCGTTCTATTTTTCTTAGCCATGTGTTACTTGGCTCCTTTCCCAGCTTTACCTGCTTTGCGGCGAACTTTCTCACCGAGATAGCGTAAGCCTTTGCCATGATATGGTTCTGGTGGGCGCACGTTACGAATATTCGCGGCGACCTGACCGACCAATTCTTTATCAAAACCAATTACTTTGATTTGACGAGTTTTTGCATCTGTTTCAAATTTAATACCAGTTGGCGGTTCAATTTTTACAGGATGCGAATAACCAACAAACAAAGCTAGTTTTTGTCCTTCCATTTCAGCGCGGTATCCCACGCCTTCCACTTCGAGGATAACTTCAAAACCTTTGCTAACACCATTAATCATGTTTGCTAATACAGCACGAGTTGTGCCGTGCAAAGCACGTTCTTCAGGGTTATCAGAGTTACGGGTAATCTTCAACTGATTGTTTTCCATTTGAATTGCAATCAAACTGGAAAACTCTCGTTGCATTTCACCTTTTGGTCCTTTGATGCGCACTTTTGAGCCATTCAACTCTACTTGCACACCTGCGGGAATTTCTACGGGTAAACGACCAATACGAGACATATTAAAACTCCTACCAGACCTTCGCAATAATTTCGCCACCCACGCCCAACTGTCGAGCGCGTGCGCCAGTCATTACGCCTTTAGGTGTAGATAGAATGGCAACGCCAATTCCAGAAAGCACCCAAGGGATGTCTGTTTTCTTGGTGTAGATGCGGCGACCAGGTTTGCTGACGCGCTCTAAACCGGAAAGAACGGCTCGTCTTTCGCGGCGTTCACCAACATATTTTAATTTTAGGCGTAGAACTTTTTGTGTTTCGTTCTCGCCTTCTACAACTTCAAAAGATTCGAGAAAGCCTTCTTCTTTAAGAATTTTAGCAATCTCCAACTTAATTTTGGAGTTGGGTAATGCTACCGAAGCATGACCAGCCATCACCGCATTTCGGATGCGGGTCAGCATATCAGCAATAGGGTCAGTAAATGACATAATAACTACCTCCACCCGGCTACCAAGATGACTTCACGACGCCGGGGATATTGCCCTTCAACGCCAATTCACGGAAACAAATTCGGCACAAACCAAAGCGGCGAATATATCCGCGTGGTCGTCCACATCGCTGACAGCGATTGCGCACCTGCACAGCATGGCGGCGGCGCAATTCACGATATTGCATACATTTCTTTGCCATAAGTTAAGCTTCCTTTTTGCCAGTGAATGGCATTCCGAGCATTTTCAATAATGCACGTGCTTCGTTATCATTTTTCGCGGATGTGACTAATGTGATTTCCATACCGCGTAATTTATCAATTTTGTCATATTCAATTTCAGGGAATACCAATTGGTCTTTAAGACCTAATGTGTAATTTCCACGTCCATCGAACGAATTGCCTGAAATACCACGAAAATCGCGCACACGTGGCAAAGCAATGTTGACCAAACGGTCAAAGAACGCCCACATGCGCGGACCACGTAAGGTCACTTTGGCACCAATCAAACGACCTTCACGAAGTTTGAAATTTGCGATGCTCTTACGGGCTTTGGTTTGAATCGGTTTTTGACCTGCAATTTGAGTCAAATCGCTAGTTGCCGCTTCAAGTGCTTTGGGGTTATCCATGGCTTCACCCAAACCAATGTTGATAACGATTTTTTCTAAACGTGGTACTTGCATTACGTTTTTGAAACCAAAGTTTTTCAACAAAGCTGGCGCTACGTCTTTTTTGTAAAGTTCTTGCATTCTATTCATATTCATCACTTCAACGATTAATCAATCGTTGCCTCACAATTCTTGCAAACACGATGCGCGCCTTCATCATCACGTTGCACACCAATGCGGGTTGGCTCACTGCATTTTGGGCAAACCAACATTACATTAGAAATATCAACTGGCATCTCAAGTTGAATGCGACCAGGGTTAATTTGCTTACCTGCTCGTGTTTGTGTTTGCTTTTGATGTTTGGTGCGCACATTCACACCTTGCACAACTATGCGACGTTCATCAATAATGACATTGATAACTTCGCCACGTTTGCCTTTGTCTTCGAGACGGCCGCTGATGATTTCGACCGTATCACCTTTACGAATCTTAACTCTCATGCTTTGCTCCTACAGCACTTCCGGGGCAAGCGACACAATCTTCATGTAACCCATATCGCGTAATTCACGCGCTACAGGTCCAAAGATACGTGTGCCCCTCGGGTTTTCACCATCAGCGTCTAACAACACTGCGGCATTATCATCAAAGCGAATGTATGAGCCATCTTCTCTGCGCCATTCTTTTGTACAACGCACAATCACAGCCTTAACAACTTCGCTTTTCTTTACAGAACCTTGCGGCGCGGCGGCTTTTACAGTGGCAACCACAATATCACCAATTGCACCATACTTACGCCTTGAACCGCCTAACACATGAATGACAAGCAATTCACGCGCACCGCTGTTGTCAGCAACTTTCAATCTTGACTCATGCTGTATCATGACTATTCTCCTACACCTTGGTCAGCAGTGCGGATTTCGCGTTTGATAACAGATTCAACTGCCCAACGCTTCTCACGTGACATCGGCTTGGTCTCTACAATTTGGACTTCATCTCCAATTTGACAGCCGATTTCGTCATGTGCCTTCACACGTGTGCTGGAATAGACCACTTTCTTATAAAGCGGGTGACGATATTTACGGGTGATTTCAACCACCACAGTCTTTGTCATTTTATTACTGGTGACTACACCAATGATACGACGACGGTTGTTCATTTTGCACCTTCCACAGTGGCGCGTTCAATTTCGCGCAGAATTGTTTCCATACGGGCAATGTCGCGGCGCAAAATCGTCAAGCGGCTCGGGTCAGTCAACTGCCCCGTCACCTGTTGGAAGCGTAATTTCATTACTTCATCATGCGCGTCTGCAATCTTTGTACGAATTTCTTCTGGCGCCAATTTGCGAATATCTTCGGATTTCATTGCTTTCATTTCTTATTCTCCTTCCGTGTGGCGGGCTACCACTTTGGTCTTGATGGAGAATTTATATTGAGCGCTCTTTAATGCCGCAACTGCCACATCAGAAGATAAACCTGCCACTTCAAACATAATGCGACCGGGCTTCACTACAGCGACATAATATTCCACATTTCCTTTACCAGAACCCATGCGGGTTTCTGGTGGTTTGTGTGTAAATGGTTTCGCAGGGAAAATGCGAATCCACACTTTGCCACGGCGTTTCATTTCGCGCACAATTGCACGGCGAGCCGCTTCAATTTGACGGGCGGTAATCCAACCCGGTTCTAACGCTTGCAAGCCAAAATCTCCAAAGGAAACTTCTGCGCCGCGTAAGGCTTTGCCTCTCATGCGTCCGCGCATTTGCTTGCGCCACTTAACTCGTTTGGGCATCAACATCTCAAATACCTCATTCTATACAAAGCAACGTCTACTCGCTGACGTATACGCCTTCGGTTGCTTCGGTTTTTTCTTCAACTTCAGGCGTTGATTCGCCTTTATAAATCCATACCTTGACGCCAAGCTGACCGTATGTGGTAAGAGCCTCGTCAATTGCGAAATCCAAGTTTGCCCGTAGGGTTTGAAGCGGAACACGTCCTTCGCGCAACCAAACATCACGAGACATTTCTGCACCACCTAAACGTCCGCCTACCATAATCTTGATTCCTTCAGCGCCTTGTTTCATGGCTTGTTGAATGGCACGCTTCATAGCACGGCGGTATGCAATACGGCGTTCGAGTTGGTCTGCAATGTTTCTGGCAACCAAGCGAGCGTCAGTATCGGGTGAAGCGATTTCTTTAATATCTAATTCAATCTTCTTGCCAACCAATGTTTCAAGGGCTAAGCGAATTTTCTTAACGCCTTCGCCTTTGCGACCAATCAAAATACCGGGTTTAGCAGTGTGAACAGCAATGCGGATTTTGCCCGGTGTGCGTTCCACGTCAATCCGTGAAATACCAGCTTTGCCGTCGCGCACTGCATCGGGTAAATCTTTGCGAAGTTCGCGCACTTTTTCATTAGCGGCGGCACCACCTTTAGAAAGTTTGCCAAGCAATAAATTGCGAATGGCAAAATCTTGATGTAATTGTTGACGATAGGTACTGCCTTCAGCAAACCAACGCCCGCCCCACGGCTGATTCACTCCAAGACGAAAACCAATTGGATGTACTTTACGACCCATAATGTTTTTTCTCCTTACGCAGCGCGTCCGCGTTCTCTTAAGATAACTGTTACATGTGAGGTGCGGCGCAATATCGGCTTGAAGCGACCACGTGCACCAAAGCGTCTCCACTTGCGAGTTGGGGCTTCATCGGCGGTGATTTTCGCAACGAATAAATCATCACGGCTAACACCAAAATTTTCTTCTGCGTTCGCCACAGCAGAAGCAACTAATTTTTGTACTGGAGTAGCCGCGCGTTTGTTTACAAAGCGCAAAATTTCTAAGGCTTCGTTTGCGTTTTTGCCTCTTACCAAATCAATGACAGCACGAACTTTTTGTGCTGATTGAGGAAGATGGCGAACTTTTGCTTGAATATCTTGCATGATTCGAATCTCCTATGCCGCCGCGGCTTTTTCAGCGGTTTGATGTCCGCGGAAAGTTCGGGTGGGGGCAAATTCACCTAAACGGTGACCGACCATATTTTCGGTAATGTAAATCGGCACATGACGGCGACCATCATGAACAGCAATGGTGTGACCTACCATTTGAGGGAAAATCACAGAAGCGCGGCTCCATGTGCGAATGACTTTCTTTTCTTTTTTGGCATTCATCGCCTCAATGCGTTTGAGCAATTTCGGTTCGATAAAAGGACCTTTTTTCAATGAACGTGACATATCTGCTTACCTCATCTACTAACGGCTCGTCTTACTACGACGGCGGACAATATACTGGTCAGTCTTCTTATTTCGGCGAGTCTTCTTACCGAGGGTTGGTTTACCCCACGGGCTTTTCGGACCCGGCAAACCAATGGGTTGGCGACCTTCACCACCACCATGAGGATGGTCACGTGGACTCATTGCAGTTCCACGAACGGTTGGGCGAATTCCTCTATGGCGTTTGCGTCCAGCCTTACCTAATTTCACATTGCTGTGGTCTAAATTACCAATTTGACCAATGGTGGCATAACACACTTGATAGACCAAACGAACTTCGCCAGAAGGCATACGAATTTGAGCAAAGTCACCTTCTTTTGCAAGCAATTGAGCAGAGCCACCAGCAGTCCGAACCATCTGACCACCTTTGCCGGGCTTAATTTCCAAATTGTGAATCATCGTACCAACTGGAATATTACTAATCGGCAAGGCATTGCCAGAACGAATTTCGGCGTTAGGACCAGACATCACAGTATCACCAACTTTCAAGTCAAGTGGTGAAACGATATATCTTTTTTCGCCATCGGCATAATGTAACAAAGCCAAACGAGCAGTGCGATTTGGGTCATATTCAATCGCGGCCACTTTTGCCGGAATACCTAACTTATCGCGTTTGAAATCCACAATACGGACAAAGCGACGTGCGCCTCCTCCGCGATGTCGAACTGTTACTCGACCCTGAGCATTTCTTCCGCCTCGATTCTTTTTAATAACCAGCAAAGAACGTTCTGGAGAAACACCCTTTGTAATTTCTTCAAAGCTATGCCCGGTCATATCGCGCATACCGGGGGTAATTGGTTTATATTTCTTGACTGCCATTATTGCACTCCCTCAAAGATTTCGAGGGGTTTACTTCCCTCGGCAAGGGTAATGATTGCCTTCTTAAAAGAAGGCTTGCGAACTAACATACGTCGGGCGCGTGTGCGGCGTCCGCGTTTTGCAGGGACATTCAAAATATTCACTCGTGCAACAGTTACATCAAACAAAGTTTCAATTGCATCTTTTACAGAAGTGCGGGTGGCATCTTCTGCAACCACAAACACATACTGACTCAATTTGCTAGATTGATAACTTGATTTTTCAGTTACCAACGGGCGCACGAGAACATTGTATAAATTCGTCATGTCTCGCTCCTATCCACCGAATTGCGCAACAAGCGCATCAATCGCTTTGACAGGCAAAACGACTTTATCAAAATTAAGTACATCACGGATATTCAAATAACTAGCAAGTAACACCTTGGTATTATCAATGTTATTCGCAGAACGCATCACTGAATCATAGTTTTGGTCTTTGGTTGGCATCAATACTAAAGAAGTAGAAGTGCCAACTAAATTATTCAAGGCGTCTACCATGCTTTTGGTCTTTGCTTCTTTAATATCTAAATCTTCTACAACCACAATGGAAGACTCAGCGGCTTTGACAGATAATGCCGAACGAAGTGCGGCTTGGCGCATTTTCTTTGGCATTCTTTGCTCATAACTACGTGGATGTGGGGTATGAATACGACCACCACCAACCCATTGTGCCGCACGGCGTGAACCTTGGCGGGCACGACCTGTACCTTTTTGCTTCCATGGTTTACGACCACCACCACGAACTTCAGAACGAACTTTTGTATCGTGTGTACCAAGACGGGCATTTGCCATCTGGCGCGTATATGCCTGATGCATCAAATCTACATTTACAGGGGCTTCAAAGAGTGCGGCGGGTAACTCAACCTCACGAACTTTTTTGCCTTTGATATCTAAAACATCTACTTTCATGGTTAATCTGCTCCTACGCGCTTATTGCTTGCGCGACTCCTTAATTACAACAAGGCTACCCTTGCCACCTGGAACAGCACCATTAATGGCAATCAAATTACGTTCGGCATCTACCAACACAACTTTGATGTTTTGTGCGGTGACACGGTCAACACCCATATGACCTGCACCACGTGCACCTTTAAGTACACGACCTGGTGTAGTACCAGAACCGCGTGAACCGGGCGCGCGATTACGGTCAGATGTACCATGTGTAGCATTCATACCGTGGAAGTGATAACGTTTGACACCACCTGCAAAACCTTTACCTTTGCTAATGCCAATGACATCAACGCGTTCGCCAGCGGCAAAAGCATCAGCCACTGTAACTTTATCGCCGACTTTTAATCCATGTTCTTTAGCACGAAATTCACGCAAGAATTTCAAAGGTGGGAGTTCGCTGTTTTTCAAGTGACCCATTTGACCATTGGTCAATTTTTTAGGATGCACTTCGGCAAACCCAAGTTGTACCGCAGAATACCCCTCTTTATCATGGGTACGAATTTGGGTAACAAAACATGGCCCAGCTTCAATGAGTGTAACGGCAAAAGCAACACCGTTTTCATCGAAGACTTGGGTCATGCCAATCTTCTTTCCAATTAGCCCTTTCAACATCTTAAATTTCTCCTTTATAAGTTATTGACGAGACTGCCAGTCGGGGCATCGACCGCATCATCTCCGTGCAACGTAGTCAGTAGGTCTGGTGCGAAGCGGTTGTGTTGGTTCTACACACAGACCTGCTCTTACGTTGTCTCACAAATAATCTACTTTTTAGCAGTTATTTACAAATCTAAATCTTAATTTCGATATCTACACCTGCAGGCAGGTTCAAACGCATCAACATATCAATCGTTTTTGAATCTGGGTCTAAAACATCAATTAAACGATTATGCGTGCGAATTTCAAAATGCTCATGCGAATCTTTATCTATGAAAGCAGAGCGCCGTATTGTAAAGCGTTCTAGTTTGCTTGGCAAGGGTACTGGACCAACAACATGAGCACCAGTGCGTTCAGCAGTTTCAACAATCCGCTTGGCAGATTGGTCAAGAACACGATGGTCGTAGGCTTTTAGGCGGATACGTATTTTTTGTTTAGCCATGATTCTCCGCCTTACTCAATAATTTTCGTAACGACACCAGCACCGACCGTGAGACCACCTTCACGAATAGCAAACTTGCTACCTTGTTCGAGTGCCACGGGGACGATGAGTTCCACCGTCAAGTTGACATTGTCACCTGGCATCACCATCTCGACACCTTCTGGCAAGGTGATGTCACCTGTTACATCCATGGTGCGGATGTAAAACTGCGGGCGATAACCACTGAAGAATGCTTTGTGTCGTCCACCTTCTTCTTTTTTCAAGACGTACACTTCGGCTAAGAACTTCTTGTGTGGGGTGACGGAACCTGGTTTGACTAACACTTGTCCACGTTCGATGTCGTCACGTTCAATACCACGAAGCAAGATACCAGCGTTGTCACCTGCCACTGCTTCATCGAGTTCTTTGTGGAACATTTCGATACCTGTGATGACTGAATCTTTGGTGTCTCGTAAACCGACGATGGAGATGGCATCACCTTTTTTGGCAACGCCTCTATCTACACGTCCAGTCACGACTGTTCCACGTCCTTTGATGGAGAACACATCTTCCACTGCCATCATGAACGGTTTGTCCATTTCACGCTTCGGTTCGGGGATGTATTCATCTACGACGCGCAACAATTCTTTGATGCTGGCATATTCGGGTGCGTTCGGGTCGGTCGAGGTGCTGTCTAAGGCGTTCTTGGCACTCCCACGCACAATTGGGGTGGTGTCACCTGGGAAGCCATAGGAGTTTAATAATTCTCGTAACTCGAGTTCAACCAATTCCAACAATTCTGGGTCGTCCATCATGTCCACTTTGTTGAGGAACACGACGATGCTCGGTACTTCGACTTGGCGTGCCAAGAGGACATGTTCGCGGGTTTGGGGCATGGGACCATCTGGAGCAGCTACTACTAAGATTGCGCCATCCACCTGTGCCGCACCGGTAATCATGTTTTTGATGTAGTCACGATGTCCCGGCATGTCCACGTGGGCATAGTGGCGTTTTTCGGTTTGGTATTCCACATGCGCGATGTTAATCGTGATGCCACGCGCTTTTTCTTCCGGGGCATTGTCAATTTGGTCATACGCTTTGAATTCGGCGTTGCCCATCAAGCCCGCTACTTTGGTGATTGCCGCGGTTAATGTCGTCTTGCCGTGGTCAATGTGTCCCATGGTTCCTACATTCAAATGCGGTTTGCTTCTGTCAAATTTTCCTTTTGCCATTTTATAAACTCCTTGAGTAATAAACCGATAATTATGCTTTCAAAATTTCTTCCGCCACAGACTGCGCAACTGGCGCGTAGTGGTCAAATTCCATGCTAAATACACCGCGTCCTTGTGTAGCTGAACGCAATTGTGTAGCATACCCAAACATTTCTGCCAAAGGCACCATAGCGCGAATGCCTTGTGCATTACCAGGGCGGACTTCCATACCTTGAATTAAACCGCGACGGCTGTTAATCTGTCCCATTACATCACCAAGATATTCTTCTGGAACAATCACTTCTACTTTCATCATCGGTTCAAGCAGAATAGGATTGCCCTTGTGAACGCCTTCTTTGAAACCAATCGAGGCGGCGAGTTTGAACGCCATTTCACTGGAGTCCACTTCGTGGAATGAACCGTCAAATAATGTAATTTTTAAGTCAACCACTGGGTAGCCTGCAAGCACACCATTTTCAGCCGCTTCCTTAAAACCTTTTTCAATTGGATTAATATATTCTTTCGGAATGGCACCACCCACAATTTTGTTTTCAAACACAATGCCACTTCCACGTTCACCGGGTTCAAGAGAAAATACAACGTGACCGTATTGACCCTTACCACCCGATTGTTTTGCATACTTATAGTTAACTTCTTTAACTGGCTTCGTAATAGATTCACGATATGCAACGCGAGGTGTACCAATATTGGCTTGTACTTTGAACTCGCGCAACAAACGGTCAACAATAATATCTAAATGAAGTTCACCCATACCACGAATAACGGTTTGGCCCGTATTCTCGTCAGAATTGACGCGGAAGGTTGGGTCTTCTTCTGCTAACTTGCGAAGCGCCTCACCCATTTTCTCTTGGTCACCAGAACTCTTTGGTTCAATAGCAATGGAGATAACAGGTTCGGGGAATGAAATGCTTTCAAGAGCAAGTGATTTTGTATCACACAAAGTATCGCCGGTGAAACTTTCTTTGAAGCCAAGTACAGCTCCAATATCACCTGCGCGGATTTCGGTAATGTCTTCACGGCGGTCAGCGTGCATACGAAGCAAACGACCAATGCGTTCTTTTCTGCCCTTTGTACTATTTTGAACAGTTTGACCTTGGCTTAATACACCAGAGTAAACACGAATATAAGCCAAACGACCAACATATGGGTCGGTCACAATTTTGAATACCAATGCACTTAATGGAGCATCATCTTGTGCAGGGAGTTCAAAAACATTTTCTGGGTTATCAGGGTCAGAGGCTTTGACAGATGGAATATCTGCTGGGGAGGGTAAATAATCCACCACGGCATCTAACAAAACTTGCACACCTTTATTCTTTAAGGAAGAACCACAAAATACTGCTGTGGCTTTATTTGCAATAATCCCCTTGCGTAAAGCGGCTTTCAATTCATCAATGCTGATTTCTTGCGCTTCCAGGAATTTGACAGTGAGTTCATCGTCTAATTCCGCAATTTTTTCTACCATTCTTGCACGTGCTTCTTCTGCTTGTGCCTTTAAATCTGCTGGGATTTCTGTAATCTTGGGTTCTTTGCCAAGGTCATCTTCCCAAACGACTGCTTTCATAGAAAGTAAATCAATCACGCCTTTGAATGTCGCTTCAAAACCAATTGGCACTTGCATCGGTATGGGGTTAGCCCCAAGCCTCTGGATAATTGACTCAATTGTGCGTTCGTAAGAAGCGCCAACTCGGTCCATCTTGTTGACAAAACAAATACGCGGCACACCATAACGGTCAGCCTGTCGCCATACTGTTTCAGATTGTGGCTCAACACCCTGCACTGCATCAAAAACTACAACGCCACCATCCAAAACACGGAGGGAACGTTGTACTTCGGCAGTAAAGTCAATGTGACCAGGCGTATCAATAATATTAACTTGATAGCCTTTCCATTCAGCAGACACAGCCGCAGAAACGATGGTAATACCTCGTTCGCGCTCTTGTACCATCCAGTCAGTAACAGTGGTACCATCATCCACCGAGCCAATGCGGTGTGTTAAACCGGTATAGAACATGATACGCTCGGTGGTAGTTGTTTTACCAGCGTCAATGTGGGCAATAATGCCTATATTTCGATATTTCTCCAACGGATGAACGCGCGCCATTTAAGTGTTACCTATTTCCTTATAAGTTAAGTATCTAA
>Ga0224723_1000023_pt1 | contig 98791 bp, 71 predicted proteins | sample Balambano_FR2_Me_FD_161647 | JGI IMG/M metagenome (GOLD analysis project Ga0224723, IMG submission 161647) | Freshwater sediment microbial communities from Lake Towuti, South Sulawesi, Indonesia - Balambano_FR2_MetaG | ecosystem: Environmental > Aquatic > Freshwater > Lake > Sediment | place... | reverse complement strand
GTCGGGGATGGGGTCGGTCGGGGAATGGGATAGACGACTTTACCCAGCACCTCAACCTGAGCATGTCCTTCGTACACATACCAGGTGCTCAATCGTTGAATAAAATCTTTTTCATATCGCAAGGCAAACTTGATATGACCGTTAAAGCGATTGCCTTGAGCATCGGCATAGGCATAGGAATGGAGTTTCCACAAACTGCCTCTGGGTGCAGAGTATAGTTCATTAGCCAATAAATCTGACGCAGGTAAAGGACGACGCTTGAAAAAGGTATCCTGCTTGACTCGCAGAATTGGCAGGGTAGGATCTTCAGGTGGGTAGACGATCACCCCGTCAAACTCAATATAACCATGTTGATCAAAAATGAACCAGGTGCTTAGTCCTCGAAAAAAATCTTCTCGCGATCGAATCGCAAATTTGATATGGCTGCTAAAGTCACCCCTGGAATCTGCGTAGGCATAGGATTGTAACCTGAAGTTTTGCCCCTGCCTCAGTTCAAATTTTTCATCCGGCTCTAAGACCGATGCTTGCATTGGGCGGCGTTTGATGGTTGTATCTCTGGTGACATAGAGAATGGGAATAGCGGCTTGTTCCTCGTGGGGAAACACAACAATGCCATCAAATTCAATTTGAATGTGGAGACTGAAGACAAACCAGGTGTTTAAACCCTGGATCGAATCCTTTGCCAATGCGACTCTTACATGCCCCTCAAAGTCGCCGCTGATATCGGCATAGGCATAGGATTGAATCTCATAAGTTCTGCCAGACGGCACGAAAAACTTTTCCCGATCGCTCAAGCCAGAGGCTTGCTCAGGACGAAGTTTGAATAAAGTATCTTGATTAATTCGGAGGATTCGCTGAACCATGAAGCACGTTTCTAGCCTGGGGCCAATAGCAACAATACGTTTCTTAGGATCTTGGATAGGATACAGCGGAATCAGCAATTGAATGTGTAAGTTAACGTTTTGTCATAGAGGTAAGGCGATCGGGTTTTGCTGGTTATTCCACCCGGATGATATCCCGCAGTCCCAACCAGTTGTGGCGTTGGATGCCCCAGGGCAACCCAATCAGTAAGACTACAAATAGGGCAGCGATCGCAATTCCAATTGGCACACTGACTTGCACTGCGGAACCAAGGTGAGTTAGCAGAAAAGTGCAGGGAATGGTTCCTAACAGAGTCGCACTGGCATAAACGGGCAGAGACAGTCCAGAAATACCGGCACCGTAGCTCATCAGATCAAATGGCAGCACGGGCAGCAAATGGCTAACAAACATCACCCAACCCAGATAAAGTTCCCCCTTCTGTTTAGAGAGGTAGATGACTTTGCCTGTCAATGTCTGAACCGCCGATCGCCCCAATGTCCGCCCGATAAAATAAGCGACCAAACTCCCTAAATAAATCCCAATCACACCATATATGCCAGCAGGGATGGGGCCCCACACCAAACCGCCAGCGACGGTTAAGGGTGTACCAGGAATGGGGCTGATCACGATCGCCAGAGCTTGAACGCAAATAAAAAGTAGAATTCCAATCCACCCTAAACGATTGACAGACCGCATCATATCAAGAGGCGAGGAAAGGTCAAATCCAGAATGCGTCATTAGCCACCAGCCCATCAGCCCGCAAAGTAGCAAAACAACAAGAGCGAGGTGGTTTTGAGGGTTGAGTAGAACTTGCAACTTTCTAAGCTTGTTCATAAGAAATGTCAGGTCGGATGAGCAGCAGGCAATTACGGCAAGCAAACGGTTCAATTAAAGCCTCTGGCTTGAAGTATAGCTAACGAATGTTAAAAAATTTGAATTTAACTGGCGATCGCCACTCACCCTAACTCTTTAACCTTCTTTAAATATCCAAACGAATACCCCTAAGATCAGATCAACGGAGGACATTGGATAGTCCTTATAAATCGATCGTGACAAGCTGACCCTATAGCTTCAGAAACTTCCAGGCAGTGCCGCTACTTACACTGCCGTAAATGGTAGAGATGGGCTGTTGAGCAGCGGCATTGAAGCGTTGAGAACTTTTCTTCGCGTGAATCGGTTGTATGCCACGGTATTTTGCCACAGTATTTACTGTATTGAGACTGTGTTGAGATAGAAAGACTTGCCTGACTATGATTTTACCCGTCCGTCCCAAACAAATGCTCTCTCTGACAACCCAGGATGGCATCCGGTTGGATGCTGATGTATACATGCCGGAGGCTGATGGGGAGTTTCCCGTGTTGTTGATGCGACAACCCTATGGGCGGGCGATCGCCTCTACTGTCGTTTATGCCCATCCCATCTGGTATGCAGCACAGGGTTATATTGTGGTGATTCAGGATGTCCGGGGACGGGGCACATCTGAAGGCGAGTTCGATCTGTTTGCCCACGAAATCGAGGACGGTTACGAGACAGTCAATTGGGCGGCTGCTTTACCCAACAGCACAGGACAGGTGGGGATGTATGGCTTTTCCTATCAGGGCATGACCCAACTCTATGCGGCGGCGGCCCAACCTGCGGCGCTCAAAACCATCTGTCCCAGTATGATTGGCTATGACTTGTATCACGACTGGGCCTATGAAGGCGGAGCGTTTTGCTATTTGCTGAATTTGGCGTGGGCCTTGCAATTAGCAGCAGAGACAGCCCGCCGACAAGGAGACGCGATCGCCTACCAAACCCTCTACTCAGGGGCGCGGCATCCGCCTATCGTTGACCCGGTTTGTCCCCATTCTGGATTATTGACTCAACTGGCACCCGATTCCTTCTATCACGTCTGGCTCAATCATCCTGACCCTGATGAGTATTGGGAGCGGCTGTCACCCAAAGGTTACTTGGCTCATGTAGATCTGCCCATGTTGCATATTGGCGGCTGGTTTGATACTTACCTGCGGGGGACGTGGCAGTTTTACAAAGAAATGGCAGGTCGGAGTGCATTTCTCCAATCCTTGATCATAGGCCCGTGGGCCCATTTGCCCTGGGGACGCAAAGCCGGAGGGATCGACTATGGTGATGCTGCTGTCAGTCCGGTCGATCGCCTGCAAATCCGCTGGTTTGATCAGTTTCTTAAGGGCATTGATACAGGAGTGCTCGCAGAACCCCCAGTTCATCTGTTTGAGATGGGCTGCAATCACTGGCTGAAGTGCGATCGCTTGCCCTTGACTGCATCCCATCCCCTGTTTCTCCAGAGTGATGGTTTGGCTAGTATAGATCAGCAATCGGGTCGTCTCGTCTGGCGACTGGAGAGGCCGGCAGAGCAGGAACAACAGGTTATCCCTGATGTCTTAGTTCATGATCCGTGGCGACCTGTGCCTACTCTTGGTGGTCATGCTGCATATCCAGCAGGCGCGTTCGATCGCACCAGTCTGGACGATCGCAGCGATGTTCTGACCTATACCTCTGCGCCTTTGCCAGAGGATGTGCATCTGTTGGGGGAGATTGCGATCGCCCTCCATTGCACCGCCGATACACCCAGTTTTGATCTCTGTGCTGTGTTATCAGAGGTCAAGCCAACGGGGGGCGTAATTAACTTTAGCCAGGGGTATGTACGAGTTAAACCTAAGGCGACATCACCTATTCAACTGACCTTGCAGGCGACCTGCATTCGGTTAACCAAAGGCAGTTGTTTGCGATTAAGTCTAAGTGGGGCTTGCTTCCCAGCCTATGCTGTGAATTCAGGAAGCGGAGTGACTGCCAATCAAGCCGAACTGATACAAGCTCAGGTGATCACGATTCAAGTCTATCCCCAGGGAAAACAAGGCAGATCTACAGTGCTCTTACCTGTGATGGAGAGCGATCGCCTCGTCTGATCAACGTAAACCCTGCTGTTTCAGTAAGGTATCAATCCAGGCTAGCTCTTCCGCTGAAACGGGTGGCAACACGTCGTTGCTGTAATCGATAAAATAATCGTAGCCCGATCGCTGATAGACTTCGTTGAGTAAGGTTTGCAGATTGATAATTGGCTCTTCGTCCCCCGTCTGTAAGGGAATCGGGAACAGGGGGATTGGATCAGCCAGGTTAAATGGGTAAAGATCTGCGATCGGACGATTCTGAGCGCGACTGACGAGAATGCGATAGGTGCTGTCAGGCAGATAACTCGCGATTGGTAATGGCTCTCCCTCTCTTAACAGATCGATTTCCACTAAGTGGGTGCGACTTTGGAAAACCTGCTGACGCTTTTGCTCATACTTTTGTCGTCCCTCCCCTCGTTTATTGCTAGGAGATAAGATTTCAATCGCTGTTACTACAAGTTGAGTTGCAGCTTCTTTTATTTCCAAATAAGCCTCCCGCACTTCTTCCAATATGGGAAGAGTGACCTTTACAGGTTCAACGATAGAGGTTGCAGCTTGGATCGTTGAGGCAATATCTGGATCGGGATGGCGAGGACGCTGAATGGTAACATCGGGTCTACCCACCAATAGAGAATTTAATCCCACTACTTCGTAGACCCGCTTCTCAATGTCTACTTGATATTTGGGCAAAAGTTGGGGAGTCAGATCATCCGCCAAAGCAACAATCAACCGATTGTGAACCGTTGACCAGCGATCGGGATGTTCTAAATAGGGATTCATCCCAAGGAAAGGTGATGGCATCAGATGAAGCTAGCAAGAAGAACATGTGATTGTCCTCTATTTTACAGATTGGCAATCGCGTTTGACTTTCAGGAAAAACCATCTCAAGCCCGCGATACAAATAAACGAGCCACCTCGCCTTGCTAGCGACCAATCGTTTAAGGCTGCAAACAAGCAACCGATGACGTGTTGATGCTTATGATGGGGCGATCGCGTCACAAACAACTCTCCATCAACGATTTCATAGCGTACCCACTCATTCTCAGGGAGCGCTTCGACATCTTGAATCGTCCAGCGAACGCTATGTTTGGTTTGGCTCATAGTGCAGGTGACGAGCTTCTAGTGGTCAGGGTGGAAATCCAGCTTTGTGTTCCACCCTAACGCAAGGCGATAAAATTAACCCGCATGGTTAACCCAGTCTTGGGGTTTGAGGAAGAAGTCGTAAAGTTGGGCTTCTGGGGTATTCGCTTCCGGGTGATAGCTATATTCCCAGCGCACCAATGGCGGCAGTGACATCAAAATGGATTCTGTCCGTCCGTTGGTCTGTAACCCAAAAATCGTGCCACGGTCGTAAATTAAATTAAATTCCACGTAACGCCCTCGGCGATAGAGTTGGAAATTGCGCTGGCGATCGCCATATTCCAACCCCCGTCGCCGCTTAATGATGGGGACATAAGCAGGCAAAAAAGCATTGCCGCACGCTTGCACAAAGGCAAACAATTGCTCCCATGACCGGAGGGCTAAATCTCCAACCGAGGCGCTGTGAGCCGCTGCTAAGCCCTCTTTGACAGGTCCTTGATACAAGCGTCCCTGTCCGTCCTGATAATCAAAAAAGATTCCTCCAACTCCTCTCGGTTCTTGCCGATGTTTGAGATAGAAGTACTCATCGCACCATAGTTTGAAATTGGCATAGTACTCAGGATGATGCTGATCACAAGCCTGCTTGAGACTGCGATGAAAATGCACCACATCTTCCACAAAGGGATAGTAAGGAGTCAGATCAATCCCGCCACCAAACCACCAGACGGGTCCCGCTTCAAAATAGCGGTAGTTGAGGTGAACTGTGGGGATATAGGGATTGCGGGGATGCAATACCATTGATGTGCCTGTGGCATAAAAACTATGTCCTGCTGCTTCGGGACGTTGCACCAGAATTGAGGGGGGCAGGTCTTTGCCCCAGACTTCAGAAAAATTGACCCCGCCTTGTTCAAAAATGCTGCCGTCTCGAATTACCCGCGATCGCCCACCGCCCCCTTCTGCCCGCTGCCACTGGTCTTCTTTGAAGTGAGCCTGCCCATCCAGTTCTTCTAGGGTCTGACAAATTTGGTCTTGTAGCTGCTGTAGGAACTGGCTAATCTGATGTCGCGAATCAGCAGCCGGAAGAGTGTCAGGAGCCACAATGGGTGGGGTTGGAACGTGTTGGGTTGAAAAATTCACCATAACCTCTATTGCAAGCTTAATATTGCAAGTTTGATCGCCAATCACTGAATTGCACTTGTTGAACCGCATTACTACTTAAAGTTGGTCACACTCATGCCTATTGCTGACTGAACTCAATCTCTGATTTGAGCCAGGATCTAGACTAGCCCGAATTGCACCCCTCCTGCTCAATTGGGCTGCAAATATGAAGAACATGAAATATTTGCTTCCTTGCTATAAGCTACAATGGTTAACCTGGAAGTAAAGGTTGATTTTAAAGGAATTAGAGCTATTTTCACTTCTGCTTTTCACCTCGACTTTGTTATTAACTTCTGCTGATCAACCTCTGCTCTAAAGATTAACTTGGCTACGATAGGAGTGCCCGAATGTTCGACTTCTGGTATAAATGTATGCACTGGAATGTCGGCTCATTCCATCCAATTGCAACTTATCAGGTCGTCAGTTCAGCTTCCGTAGATGCGTTATGGCGCAAAGTAGTCAATCTTGCTGATGTTTCCTGGCATCCTCTGCTCCAAAGTACAAACGTTCCTAAGGGATTGATTCCTAAACCAGGATTGATCTATCGAGCAGTGACACGCCTTTGGCCGATTCCAATTCAAATTTTTGTGGAGCGGGTTTCCCCCAGAGAACTGTTGAGCGTTCGAGTTTTGGTCTTTCCAGGGTTGGAGGAACGAGTCAGTTATCGAGTGGAATCAACGGTTTGTGGCACTCGTGTCTCTTACTCGGTAACATTGCGAGGCTGGTTATCGCCGCTAGTGTGGTCTGTAATTCGTCGCTATGCGGCCAGAATCCCGGCAGAGTTAGCCCAAGCTGCTGAACAGGAAGCTAGAGAACTGGAATTAGGGTCGTGGAGAGTGAAAGCCAATCAATCTGATTTTCAAGACTTACTCAGTATTTTGCTGCTGTTAACCAGTTCGATCGCTTTTCGATAGCAGTCATTCGATCAGCAGCAGTAAGAAGCGTAATGAAAGCACTCGTCCTTCAGAAAATAAGAAATAATAACTATTGACCCTAAATTTTCACCGTTGGGTGGAAGACAGTCATGTCTCAGTTGATTGATGCCAGTGCAGTTCTAGAGGTATTGCGTCCTGTCCAAGATCCAGAACTCCGCAAAAGTCTTGTGGATCTGAATATGATCCGTGATGTCAAAATCGAGCGTGAAAACGTCAGTTTTACCCTGGTGCTGACAACTCCCGCTTGCCCATTGCGCGAATTCATTGTAGAAGAGTGTGAACAAGCAGTAAAAACCTTATCCGGTGTTAAGGAAGTTGCTGTTACCGTGACGGCAGAGACTCCCCAACAAAAAGCTCTACCTGATCGCCAGGGAATTCAAGGAGTCAAAAATATTTTCGCTGTCTCCAGTGGTAAGGGAGGCGTGGGAAAAAGCACCGTTGCCGTCAATATCGCCGTGTCTCTGGCTCAGGCAGGTGCGAAAGTGGGTATGATCGACGCAGATATCTATGGCCCGAATGTGCCCACGATGCTGGGTCTAGACGATGCTAAAGTCATGGTGCGCCAGGGAGCACAGGGAGAAGTCCTCGAACCTGCGTTCAATTATGGGGTGAAACTCGTCTCAATGGGGTTTCTAATTGATCCCGATCAACCTGTGATGTGGCGAGGACCGATGTTAAATGGTGTAATTCGCCAATTCCTCTACCAGGTGTTGTGGGGTGATTTGGATTACTTGATCGTCGATATGCCTCCGGGGACAGGGGATGCCCAGTTAACGCTGGCACAAGCCGTGCCAATGGCAGGAGCCGTCATCGTCACCACTCCTCAAACGGTAGCTCTGCTAGATGCCCGCAAAGGCTTGCGAATGTTCCAGCAAATGCAAGTGCCACTGTTAGGTATTGTGGAAAATATGAGCTATTTCATCCCACCAGATCTACCGGATCGGCAATACGATATTTTTGGTTCGGGTGGCGGTGAAAAAACCTCGAAGGAATTAGGTATCCCGCTATTGGGCCGTATTCCTTTAGAGATTCCGGTGCGCCAAGGGGGCGATCGCGGCATCCCTGTCGTGTTGGAATATCCCGACTCTGCTTCGGCTCAAGCCTTGAAAGCAATTGCTCAGCAAGTGGCGGCCAAAGTGTCGATCGCCGCCCTGAGCTAGTTCAATTCATTAAGCATCAAGTAAATCACTATGCTGCAAAAAACTTTCAGTCGCAGTCATTGGAAAACACTAATTGAGCCTTGGCAAGAGGTGGATTGGCTGCTGTTTCTGCTGGCGATCGCCCTGACCGTTCTAGGGGGAGTGATGATTCGCAGCACCGAATTAAATCAAGGACTGACCAATTACTGGTGGCAGCACTGGTTAATCGGCAGTATTGGGGTTGTCATTGCTTTGCTCTTAGCTCGTTTCCGCTATGACGTTCTGATTCATTGGAAGTGGCTGATTTACTTGTTCACCAATCTCTCTCTGCTCACAGTTATTTTTATCGGCACTGCTGAAAATGGTGCTCAAAGCTGGATCAAGATTGGTGATTTCAATGTGCAACCTTCAGAGTTTGCCAAAGTTGGAATGATCCTCACTCTAGCAGCCGTGTTGCAAGAGCGGACAGCGTCTACCATCATCGAAGTGCTTAAGGTGTTGGCAATCACGGCTTTGCCGTGGGGACTGATCATACTGCAACCCGATTTAGGGACTTCGCTCGTCTTTGGGGCAATCACTCTGGGAATGCTCTATTGGGCCAACGCCAATCCGGGTTGGTTAATCTTGCTCGTTTCTCCGTTGGTCTCTGCTATTGTCTTTAATGTCTATTTGCCTGCCTGGTTTGCCTGGGCTGGTTTAATTTTGTTGATCGCTTGGCGAACCTTACCCTGGCCTGTCTATGGAGCCTTTGGCGCAGTTGTCGTCAATCTGATTTCGGGAGGATTGGGGCGCATCGTCTGGGATCTGCTCAAGGGCTATCAGAAGGATCGGTTGATTTTATTTCTTGATCCTGATCGAGATCCTCTGGGGGGTGGTTATCACCTGATTCAATCCAGTATTGCCATTGGTAATGGTGGGTTGTGGGGACGAGGACTCTTTCAAGGCACCCAAACCCAACTCAATTTCATTCCAGAACAGCACAATGACTTTATCTTCTCGGCGATCGGCGAAGAATTGGGCTTTGTTGGTTGCTTTGTCGTTCTTGCCCTCTACTGGCTGATCTGTTTGCGCCTCGTAATTATTGCCCAGAATGCTAAAGACAACTTTAGTTCATTGATTGCGATCGGGGTTCTATCTATGATTGTTTTCCAGGTATTGATTAATGTAGGCATGACCATCGGTCTGGCTCCCGTTACAGGAATTCCACTACCCTGGTTAAGTTATGGGCGATCGGCCCTGTTGACCAACTTTATTGCGATCGGGTTAGCAGAATCGGTCCATAACTTTCGCCATCGGCTGAAATTTTAGCTTCTTAAAAACTGTCCTCTTCACCTTTCTCCTGGAAGCTCCGCACAATTCGAGCCAGTTCGTTCTTCTCGTCTATGACAACGCGAGAGGGTGAACCGCTGACAATACGCTCGAAGTTACGGAAGGAGTCTTTGATTTCAGGGCCCTGTTCGCTAATGATATATTCGCGAATACCCTTGTCATGCCAAGAGCCGCGCATCTTGAAGACATTAATAGCACGAGACATTTCACCCCGGATCTCAACGTATTGTAACAACAGGATGGTATCAGTAATGGTGGAAATATGGGAATCCGTGATCGAGTGCGATCCCATAAACTGATCCGTGGTGTTGGTAAAGAATCCTGTAATCTCCTCTTGCTTGGCAAAGCCCGTAACTCCAATGACAAATTGGCGAAAGGCATTGTTGCTCACTCCCCGGGCCAGCGCCGAGAGTGAGTCGATCGCAATCCGTGATGGCTTAAAGTCAGCGATTTCAGATTTAATAATCTGCAAGTGATCCTCTAGTCCAGCGGACTCTGGATAGGCACAAATGATTTTGAGCAGCCCTCTTTGCTCCAAATCTTCAAAACTGATACCCCAGGAGGAAGCATTGCGAGAAAGCTGAGCCCGCGACTCTTCATAGGCAAACAGTAGGGCCCGTTCTTCGATCATGCAACCCTCTTGCAGAAACTTGCTGACCAACAAAGTTTTGCCTGTCCCTGTGGCTCCCGTAACCAGGATGATGGAATCTTTGAAGAAGCCGCCGCCACACATCTCATCCAGGGTTTTGACCCCCGAGGAGACTCGAATATTGGACGATCGCTGAGTCAACCGCATGGCTCCTAGCGGGAAAATATTGACACCCTGGTTGGTGATTGTAAAGGGATATTCCCCCTTCATGTGAGTTGTGCCCCGCAGTTTTAAGATTTCGATCGTGCGGCGACGGCGTTCTCCTTCCAATACGTTTCTGACGATTACTACATTATCGGAAACAAATTCTTCCACACCAAACCGAGCGACGGGGCCATATTCCTCGACTCGCTCTGTGGTCATGATTGTCGTTGCACCCACTTGTTTCAAACGGGCTACCAGTCGAAAAATTTCGCGCCGCACCACTGAGGCCGCATCGTATTGTTGAAAGACGGCTGTGACTGAATCGATTGAAACGCGCCGTGCTCGATATTTACGAATGGCATATTGAATCCGTTCAATCAAAGCAGATAGATCAAAATTGCCTATGACTTCTTGTCCCTCTGGGTCTGGAGAGGCATCTAGAATAAAGAGTTTTCCTTCATCGATCAATTTTTGTAAATTCCAACCAAAACTATAGGCATTTTTAATGATGTCAGCCGGAGATTCTTCAAAGGTGACAAAGATACCAGGTTCATCAAAATAAGTGATGCCATTGTAGAGGAATTGCACAGCAAATAATGTTTTCCCCGTCCCCGATGTGCCACTCACTAAAGTTGTTCTGCCGACTGGCAAACCACCATTACTGATATCATCAAACCCTTCAATCATGGTGCGAATCTTTTGCACACCTTCTGGTGTTTGTTGTGCCACTCGGTTCGTTTGAGTCATTTGTAGATCAAAACCTTAGTTATGATAATTTTTTCAACTTTCCTGATTAATTTATTATCGACGGAAGGAGATGCTTTCATCAAAGGTTTGTTCTATGGAAGGTAGAAGTTAAAAGGCAAAGTTCAAAGAGAGCAAAATTGTCCATTCACATTTGGTCATGCTAAGGATTGTATAGTTCGTCTTCGAGCAATTCGTCGTAAAGCAGGTCAAGTCCGATAAGAACTTTTTCGCGATCGGACAGATCCCCAATAATCCTACGGACAGGCGGGGGAAGAATTTTAGCAAGGGTAGGAGTAGCCAGGATCTTGTCTTCTTCAGCCAATTGAGGATTCTTTAAGACATCGATCACTTTGAGAGCATAGACTCCTTGAAACTCTTTCTCCAGGATGTTGTTCAAGGTCTTCAAAGCCCGAACTGAATTGGGTGTGTTCCCAGCCACATAGAGTTTTAAGATATATGTCTTCTTTAGAGGACTCATGGATTTAATTACTGAATTTTGGCAAGGAGGAAAGCGTTCATTGACTCAAGATTCACGCGGAATGGAGCGACGATACATCTCGCAAAGATGAGCAATGGTATCAATCAGGGTCAATCGATAGTCTAGTATGATTTCGTCGCTGCGCCCTTCCAGCTTCAATTGTTTAGAGAATTCATCCATCAACTCCATGTGAATTTCCATAATTTGAGTGACTGAGATGTCAGCAAAGAAGGCAAGATTGACGAAGTTGTCTATCAGCTCATTCAAGTCAGGATCGCTGGAGAAGTAGGTCAGGATGATTTTGCGGTATTCTGCTTTAAGCTGCCGGAGAAGTTCTTGCTTCTGAGGGCGAGTCATGTGACGAAAAAAGCTAGCTGGATTTCTTTTGTAATACACTCCTAAATAGCCTAGTCGCTCCCTCAATTTTTCAGCTAAACGTCGCTGTTGTGCCAGTAATAAATTGTCCTGTAAAGCTGCGATCGCAGAGTTAGATCCCATATCACTGCTAAGATTCTGGCTATCAGAGGTCAAATCTAAAAAATTATTGATGGCTTGGTTGACAGATATGCTGATTTGACCGAGTTGAGTTAAAGAAAGCCTTAAGGTAGCAGTGTGATAGGAAGGCGAAAAGTCTACTAGCGATTTAGTTCCATCTAAAGAACTGGGCATAGACGAGGCCAAAGAGGGAATTGGGTTGGTATCCAATACGACAACTGGTAACAAGATGGTTCGCTCACTTAAATGAACGAACAGTTCAGACAAATTAAGATCACTCTGCAAAATGAGACAATCCAACTGCTGCTTTTTCCTCTCTACATAATTTAGGAAATCAGCTTGAATCTTGAAGTACTCTAAGCTGTAGCGATCATCCCGAAGTATCTGCATGAGCGATGCAGCAAGGGTGTCAGAATCTAAAAAAGCACAAATCAAGAGGTAGGGTTGCAAGATCGTAAAAGATTATCGTTATGAAAGTTAATGGAACATATTGTAAATACAAATTAAGTTATGAGAATTCTTTATAAGAATAGCAATTTGTAGAAATGTCAATAAGCATAAGAATACTTAACGTTTATTGTAGTCTGAAATGGCTATGAATCTCCCTTTATCCAGTCATAATTGGACTATAGAGTTGCTGGTGCAGGAAGCAGGCGTTGCGTCGCCTGATCAATTGGGTGTAGTTAGTATCCTGGCTTTAAGGATCGGGCATATACGGGCATATAGCTGTTCTAGCTTGATTTAAGGTTCCTGATCGACGAACCAATTTGATTGTTGCTCCTTCTATGGTGCTACCTTCGCGATCTGCCCATGACTGAAACCCCAGCCTCGCTCAGCCATTCATCACTATTCATCATTCATTCATCGTTGGATCTATCCTGATCTTGCATAGCTGGCACAAGTAGGTATTAATGCAAACTGCATCCCTTAAGGAATTTATTCAAGCGGTTCCTACTTGCACAAACTCTGCAAGTTTAGAGGAGGTGGTGAATCTCTTCTACCAGGAAAGCTGCGATCGCCTGATCATTGTTGATGATCACCACAAGCCTCTCGGTTTGATGCATCTTTCCTCTATTCTGCCGCTGCTTTTACTCAAGAACGTCAACCAACCAACCAACCCTGGAACTGTTTTAAGCGAGACGCACAGTTCTCCCGCCGCAGAGCAACGAAATTTAACTGAATTATCTACAACATCAGGACGGAAATTAATTGAGTCTGTGTTGGTAATACCAGAGGTTTGGAGCTTAGAAAATGTGCAGTTCCACTTGCAATCTGCCATGCCTCATCAACACTGGGTCGTTGTCAACGCTTTAGGGCAATCGGTAGGCTTTTTAGATTGCTTAAGATTATGGCGCTTTCTAGCCTTGCGTCGTCCATTAACGGTGCCCACCTGGAACCCCTCCTATCTGGAGCCAGGACAAAAACCGATGAACCTACCCGCAATGAACCCGCTAATTCAATTGCTGGAACAAATTCCTCTACCGTTGATGCTACAAACTAACGAAGGGCGAATTGTTACCCAGAATGCAGCTTGGCGGCAAAAGATTGCCGAATTCTTAAACCCCACCCGCATCAGCCAAGAAGCAGCATCGATCTTAAGCCCATCTGTCCTGAGTGAATTGCAGCGTTCTGGAAGATTACGGGAACGGCATGTCAGTGATGGTCTAAGTGCGCGATCGAGCCAAGACAACGATAGCTTAACCGATTCGTTGGAAGACTCAACAGACCCATCCTGCCAACTTGGAGTTGACTTAAATTCCTGTGTTTGCATCTGCCCTATGAAAGATGGACAAGAGCAGGTTTGGCAATTTGTTAGAACTCCTTTGGGTTCTACACCCCCTGCTGGCTTAAAGCAACCCGTTCAAGCAGATCTGAGCAGTCAATCTGCGACCAACTTTGAATTTTGTCTTGCCACCTTTGAATCAGTTCGAGACAGTCTACCCTTTGCCCATCCTGTCGGAAATCAGGTCACAACCACACCGGCTCAAGCAGCAACTTTTTGGTTGGTAATTGCTCAAGATATTACGGAGCAACAACAAGCAGCTAAGGAATTAGCTGCTAAAAATGCCGATTTGATCCAACTCAACCGTTTGAAAGATGAATTTTTGGCTTGCATTAGTCACGAACTGAAAACCCCTTTAACGGCTGTATTAGGTTTGTCTAACTTGCTGAAAGACCAGCATTTGGGTCCACTTAATGAGCGTCAGATGCGATACGCACAGTTAATTTATCAAAGTGGCCGCCACTTGATGCTAATCGTCAATGACATTCTAGATTTGACCCAAATTGAAACCGGTCAGTTGGATTTGGTGCCAGAAGTCGTTGTGATTGAGGCAATTTGTCAACAAGCTTTAGACCAGGCCAAGCAAATTCTCTCTCTTGAAAAGGCATCTGATCCTCTGGTAGAAAAGCTGGTGACTGAAGAAATTGAGTTTGCTTTAGAGATTTCAGCCCCAATTCAGAGAATAGTGGCAGATGAAATTCGCCTCCGGCAGATGCTTGCTAATCTCTTGTCAAATGCCTTCAAGTTTACTGAACCGGGAGGACGGGTGGGGTTACAGGTGGAATTGTGGGAAGGTTGGTTGGCCTTTACGGTTTGGGATACTGGAATAGGTATCCCAGCAGATAAGCAACATCTGATTTTTCAGAAATTTCAGCAATTGGAAAATCCACTCACCCGACGGTTTGAAGGCACTGGCTTGGGGTTGGTTTTAACTCAACGGTTAGCTCGGTTGCACGGTGGTGATGTCACTTTTACGTCAACAGAAGGACAGGGCAGCAAGTTTACTCTGTTGCTGCCACCCAGTCCACCTTGGGCTGCGGCCTTAGATAATCCCGATGCCGAAAATTTAACTTGCACTACCCAACACAACCACTTATTGCTTGTTGTAGAATCGGTGCCCCGGTTTTTAGAGGAGTTGACGGTTCACTTAACTGGGTTGGGCTATCGGGTGGCGATCGCCCGCTCTGGCACCGATGCGATTGAGAAAGTGCGACGGCTGCAACCCGCAGCGGTGTTTCTCAATCCCATGTTGCCTTCTCTGTCGGGTTGGGATGTGCTCACCCTCCTGAAATCAAATTCAGATAGCTGTTCAGTTCCGGTAATCATCACTGCCACAACGAGTGAACGACGGCAGGCCTATGCCAATCGGGCAGATGGGTTCGTCAATCTACCTATCAATCTGGAAGCGCTTCAGCAAACTTTAGATCGAATCATCACTCAGCCCAATTTAGAAATACAGCGATCGCTCTCTTTTGACCCCATCATTTTGCATCTGCGAGTTCATGGAAACAACAGTGCAACTCATTTAGGAGACGATCGCACTCTCATTCAAGACATGAATCAACTGCTTTACCCACACCAGTGCCGGATCTTAGAAGTCGATGACATCGAACAGGCGGATCTCTTAGCACAGGTTTGGAAGCCAGATGTGATTGTGCTGGATGGTTTCATTGCTGATCCACCCACTTACCTAAAGCAATTAAATCAGTATGCTTTTCTCTCTTCCTTACCTCTGATTACATTAACGATTGGAACGACACAAGCCGCTAATCAGATTCCGGGGCTATTGGTGTTTCCCTGTTTGGATCTCTCCATCACGCCGCCCCATCCAATGAATCCTCATCAGGAGGCTTCTGCTTTACTCAAAGTGATTCAGATTGCAGTGGGAACGCATTGGTCTCCACGAATTTTACTCGCAGATTTTGCGGAGCTTCAAATCAAACATTTGAGTTCGTTAGGAGTGCAGATAGAGGCTTGTGCTGGGGGTGGATTGCCCCAGTCGAGCTTGGATTGGCTGCAAGGAGTTTCCCAATACGTCCAAATGGCTCAGTATCGTAGCTTCATTGGCAACTCTTGGGCCGAGGTTGTTAAGCAAATTCGTAATCAAGGCGTTGATCTTTTGTTTATCTACCTTCGTCCCATGCCACCTCATCCTCTCATCCTGCAATCTTTAGATGCTCTGACACAGGTCGAGGCAAGACCCCCAATCATTGTATGGGAACACCAGATGCATAGCTCCGACCTGCCTCAGGACTATGCAGCACTTAAGGAAGCGTTGGCAGCGATCGCCACCCAAATGTTCCCTGGAACGCTTGCTATGCCAGAGTTACTGGAACAAATTAAACAGGTGTTGCGATCGTCGCTGTAGATTTACCGATAGTTTGTAAACTGTAGAGCGGCTGGATAATCTTCTTGCTTCAAACGTTGGATCACTGTTTGTAATTCATCTTTGGATTTGGCTGACACTCGCACCGCGTCTCCTTGAATGGAAGCCTGTACCTTTTTAAATTCATCTCGAATCAATTTAGCAATCTGCTTGCCCAACTCGGTAGGAATTCCCTTGCGCAACTGAATTTCTTGTCTCACGCGATTACCACTGGCAGACTCTACCTTGCCATAATCAAAAATCTTTAGGGATAAATCACGCTTCGCCGCCTTTGTTTGCAACACAGTGTGAACCGCATCCAACGTAAATTCGCTATCTGTATTGATGACAACAGCATTTTCGGTCAACTCAACCGTTGTTTTGGTATCTTTCAGGTCGTAGCGGCTTTTGATTTCGCGCACGGTTTGATCTACGGCATTCACCAACTCTTGCCGATCGAAATCGCTGACGACATCGAATGAGTAATTTGCAGCCATAGCAATCTGTCAAGTAAAACCACGAGTAGTTCAATCATAGAGGCAAGCAGGTTACCTAACCTCTAACTTGCAGAAGACTGAGAGCCATCAAGGTAGCGATCGCACTCGTCCCTACACCAAACATCAGCGATCGCCCGATGGGGATATTCAAAATATAAAACATCGGGTAGAAACAGCGAGCGATGACGTAGGCGATCGCTGCTCCGCTGGCCCAAGGCGAATCGACTTGGGTAACATAAGCCATCAAAGCAGCGGCGGCAAACAGCATAAAGGATTCAAAGGCATTTTGATGGGCCCAGCCCGCTCTCTGAGCATAGGCGGGGAGTTTATCAAAAGCAGCGCGTGGGGCGGCAGCATCGTAGCCAACCTGCAAACGCCCATAGGCCACAAGCAGAAACGGCAAGTAAATCAATGCTGCTGCCGCTGCCATGCAATACAGAAGCGTTGTCGGTGTAGATAGTTGTTGCAGGAAGGTCATATTAACCAATATCAGATCTTTAGCTATCAGGCTGGTGGAATAGATGATCGATTGTGGCAAGGCTACACATCCCCAATTTTTCTGAGACACAGGAGCTATCTATAAACTTGACCCCAAAACCGAGTAGCTCGGCAATCTGGGCTTAGCTTCCCGACTCTCTTGGAATGTAGGAGCAATAGTCACTCGTTTCAAAAATTGGAATCTCTTAGTCAAAGTAAAACAAGGTCACCAAACGGCGCTGCTCTTCTGCAATTTGGCAAGTCTTGAGCAGGGTGTGACTATCGTGGAAAGCAAAACAAACAAGTTGCTGACAACGGGAAACAATCTCTTGATTGCAGAGGGCACTAGCCTCTGCCAGGGAGAGATTATCATTTGCTGGATTTTCTACCAGATGCATGACTTGTTCCAGTTGTTCACGAGATTCGCGTGGCTGCCGCTCCAAACTTTGGGGCAGGATCACGGTTAACAAATTAGGATCTGCCCGCAACGCACCTCGAATAGCAGCAAAATTTGTTCCGGTTGCACCAGAAGTTAACAAGCGATTACCTGAAAGCACCAAGGCATAACTCATCAACTCAATCAAATGCTGATGGGTAATCGGAACATGACGCGACCCCAGCAGAGCAATGCGCTTTGACCCAGTTTGTTGAATCGTGGCTAGCTCTTGCAAAAAATCATCAATTTTAGGCAGATCTACTGATTGACTCAAGGATGTTTCGGTCTGAACAACCCAGATATTCTACCAATTGTTAAGCCCTTAGGGGAGTTGTTTTTCCAAAGTAGGGCAAAGCTCTTGAGCTAGATTTTGTCTTTTCCAACAACTATGGATTCAATCGCTTCGCCCCACCCGTCACTAGATCAATTTGACTAGGCGCAGGCTGTAGAACAGCCCAATGGCGACAGCGATCGCGCCACCCAAAAGGACAAAGTAAGCTAAGACACCAGCCATTTGCACTTCTCCACAATATTTGCTAGAACTCGTTGAATTACACTCATTGAATCACAATTTAATGGAGCAATGAATTGGTTGGCTCTTCCAGATCTGTGATGAAAATCTGTGGTGAAAATCGTAGCATCAGCTTCTAGCGTTTTGTCAATCTTGATGTGCGGGGCATCCTGCAATTAAAAATTGGCAGATTTCTAGTTTGAATAGGCAGTGCTCGTCAACGGGAATGGGGCATCTCGCCATCATGATTCTGGAAGAACCATACAATCCCTATGATCTATTAAACTTTACCGAACGGAGTCATCAAGCGTGGATCAAATTGTGAACCAAACTGAGAATTCAACTACAGATCAAATGATGGCTTCCGTAATTCCGGTTGATGTACCTCACCATCCTTACAACGTGGCGATCGCCCCTGGCAGTTTAGACCACTTGGGACACTGGATGAAGGGCACCGAGGCTCATTCCCTGAAACTGGGACAGAAAGTTTTACTGGTTTCCAATCCGGTGATTGCCAGGCATTATGGTACGCGAGCGATCGCTGCTTTGGCAGCAGCAGGTTTTCAAGTCGCTCAGTGTACGTTACCGATCGGGGAACGCTACAAAACGCTCAACTCTGTGCAAAAAATATATGATGCAGCCCTGGATCACCATCTAGAACGCTCTTCCACGATGGTGGCTTTAGGCGGAGGACTGGTCGGAGACATGACGGGATTTGCAGCAGCGACGTGGCTGCGCGGCATTGCCTTTGTTCAGGTGCCAACTTCTCTACTGGCAATGGTCGATGCTGCTATCGGTGGCAAAACGGGGGTTAACCATCCCCAGGGCAAAAACTTGATCGGTGCCTTCCACCAACCTAAACTGGTGCTCATCGATCCCCAAGTTCTGGCGACTTTGCCCGCACGGGAGTTTCGAGCAGGTATGGCCGAAGTCATTAAGTATGGTGTCATCTGGGACGCAGACCTGTTTGGTCACTTAGAGCAAGCGAAACGTTTGGATCAACAACGCTATGTCAGTTCTGACTTGATGCAAGATATCTTGACTCGTTCCTGTCAAGCCAAAGCTCATATCGTCAGTAAGGACGAAAAGGAAGCCGGGTTAAGGGCAATTTTGAACTATGGACACACAATCGGCCATGCGGTGGAAAGTTTGACGGGATACCGCTTGGTCAACCACGGCGAAGCCGTGGCGATCGGCATGGTAGCGGCGGGTCAGATTGCTGTCGAACTGGGACTGTGGGAGCAAACGTCGGCTATCCGGCAAAGACAACTGATCGAAAAAGCTGGATTGCCGACCGACCTACCCAGCAGCCTGGATATAGAAGCCATCTTGACCAGTTTGCAATCAGACAAGAAAGTGCAGGATGGTAAGGTGAGGTTTGTCTTACCGACTCAAGTTGGGACGGCGATCGTCTCTGATCAGGTGTCGGATGATGTCATTCGCCAAGTACTCAATTCTATGAAAATTACCTTGCCCAACCCTAGCTTGGCTGACAACTAAGGAACGTGAATTAAATAAAACCGAACTTTTTTGTAGGAAGCGCGGCGCAACCGCGCTTCCTACAAAAAAGTTTTGGGTTTTACTGAATCCTTAATCCTAAGAAGATCTCCAGGAACGAATCTCCCAGAAATCACCTGAGAGGTTAAGAGAATCGCAATCGAATGAATCAAGTTCCGACGGATCATCTCATCACCCAAAAGCGTTAGACAGCAATTCTCATTTTGGAACAGATGTTTGGTTTTTCGCCCCCGTTGGGGGCGAAAAACCAAACATCTGCTGGGGTTTCAGGTCGGCGGCGGCGACCTGAAACCCCAGTAATTTTGCATAATGAGAACTGCTGAACGTTAGAATTGGAACTTGAAATACAAGAGTAAAGCACTCTATAATTAGTGTTTGTGCAAATTATTTGTGTCCATCCCTCTAGAGAACAATCATGCCTAAGCTCAAAACTCGCAAAGCGGCTGCAAAACGCTTTGAGGCAACTGGCAGCGGGAAGATTCGGCGGCGCAAGGCAAATCGCAATCACCTGCTAGAACACAAAGGCTCCTTCCGCAAGCAGCAACTTGCTCAAAAAGCAGTTGTTGATGAGCGGGATGAGGAAAACGTCAGATTGATGCTCCCCTATTTGTAAAATTTCCCAGGTAATTTTAAGGAAACGAATTCATGACTCGTGTTAAACGCGGCAATGTGGCTCGCAAGCGCCGCAATAAAATCCTCAAGCTTGCGAAGGGATTCCGAGGTTCCCATTCTCGTTTATTCCGCACTGCCAATCAGCAAGTGATGAAGGCGCTGCGGAATGCCTATCGCGATCGCCGCAAGCGGAAGCGTGACTTCCGTCGTCTCTGGATCACTCGAATTAATGCCGCTGCTCGGATGCATGGCATGAGCTATAGCCAACTTGTGGGCAACCTGAAGAAGGCGAATGTGCTGATCAATCGCAAAATGCTAGCCCAGATGGCAATCTTAGACCCAGCCGGGTTTGCCAAAGTGGTCGAAGTGGCCAGCCAAGCCAAAGCAGGTTAGGTTGCTTCGTATTTTCTTTCCAAATCATCAGGTGCGTTAGCGTCAGCGTAACGCACCTGATGATTTGCTACAGCCAGTCTCAGTGGTAGGTACGGCTAGCGCTTGACGCGCTTTAGGATGGGAAAAGCTTTTTGTTGTTTTTTGGGAGAGGGGGATGTTAGTTAATTTAGCCTCCAGGCCATTGCTCCTCTTTTCCAGATTATTCAAGCGACTGTTTGCTGTGGCTGCTCTAGCCTGTCTGCTCAACTTAATACCCTCTTCGATCGCTCAAGCAGCCGAATGGAGTGAAATTCAGGAGAGGGGTTACTTGATTGTTGCAGTCAAAGATAACCTCTCTCCTTTGGGCTATCGAAATCTTACAGGTGAATTGGTCGGTTTAGAGATTGACTTAGCCCGTCAGTTGGCAGTCGAACTGTTAGGCGATCCCGCAGCGGTTGAATTTGTTCCAGTTGCAAATCAAGCAAGATTGCCCTCTGTGATTCAGGGGGAGGTAGATTTTGCCATTGCCCAACTGACCGCCACTGGGGTGCGATCGCGCTTGGTTGATTTCAGTGTACCCTATTATCTAGATGGCACAGCCATTGTCACCGCCGATCGCACCCTTCAACAAGTCAGTGATCTAAGGAACCAGTCAATCGCCGTTCTAAACGGTTCCACAACCATTGCCGTGGTGCGATCGCTCCTCCCTTCGGCACAACTCGTTGGAGTTGAATCCTATCAAGCCGCCTTGAATTTGCTCGAAAGCCAGCAAGTCACTGCCTTTGCTGCCGATGTCTCTGTATTAACTGGGCTGGTGCAAGCCTATCCCGACTACCGCTTACTCCCTGCCTTACTCTCGGCAGAGGCCCTTTGCATTGCCATGCCGCGAGGATTGCAATATGAAGAACTGCGCCATCGAGTCAACGATGCGATCGAGCGCTGGTATGAAACAGGATGGCTTCAAGAGCGCATCCGTTTTTGGGGTCTACCTCAGTAATTGGTCAAGACTTAAATAATGTAAGTTTGACGATCGCCGTTTGAGGACTGTGGCGCGACGCGCCACAGTCCTCAAACGGCGATTTTGCGTTGGGACGGGCGGCACCCAGCCCAACGCAAAACCGCTTCTCGAACTCACGTTAATAGCATTCACCAAAGTATTCACCAAAAAACTCTGGCCAGTAGCGTCAAAATTCTAGATTCTAGATTGCATCCAAAATCCAAAATCCAAAATCCAAAATCCAAAATGAATTAACTAGATAGACAGAAATAATTACAAACCCAGTTTTTGGAGCGCGCGCGCCGTCGGCGCGCGCGCTCCAAAAATTGGGTAATTTATTTTGTCTAGGTACTTAACCAGGTAAACTGACGTTTGGTAGACCACCAGGTAACAACGTGGGAGTGGTACAGCCATTATCCGATTGACTCCAAACTTGTCCATTCAATGCCATCTGTTCAATCAAACTGGCTAACCGCAAGGCCTTGAGTGCTTGCTCTCCCCCAACTGAAGGCTGATTACCTCCCCGTACACAATTGACAAAATGTTCTAGCTCAGCATGTAGCGGTTCGATATTGCTGGTATAAACTTTTTCAATCAATCCGTCTTGACGATACAAAACCTGACCATAATCGGTCAAACAATTAGCCGTCGTTTGCCGATGAATTAAGATTTCACTATTGAGAAAATCTGCTTCAGTCAGCGAACTTTTACAATGAGCCGCAATCCGACGAATTTTACGGTGGGTCACCTTGCTGGCAATTAAAGTGGCGACGATGCCGTTGGCGAACCCTAGAGTAGCAGTCACATAATCCAAGTAGCCAGAATCTGCCGCATGACTGCCACTGGCAGTCAATTTAGTCACAGGTGCTCCTGCCAGTTCTAGCAACAAATCAATGTCATGGATCATCAGATCCAATACCACCGAAACATCATTCGCCCGATCCGAGTAAGGACTCATGCGATGCGCTTCTAATGCCAGTAATTCCTCAGTCTTAAGGACCTTGCTCAACTCCTGGAACGCCGGATTGAACCGCTCAATGTGTCCCACCTGAAGAATACAGTTGGATTGAGCAGCGGCGTTGACTAGAGATTCTGCCTCGGCAATACTGGCAGCGATCGGTTTCTCGATTAAAACATGAACCCCCGCTTGCAGTGCTGTCAGTCCGACGGCATAGTGCAACCGTGTGGGTACGGCAATACAAACCGCATCTACATGAGCCAAGAGGTCATGATAGCTCTCAAAAAAACGAACCCGGTACTTACCTGCCGTGTCTAAACCACGCTCGACGTTGATATCTGAGACTCCGACTAACTCTACATCCTTCAACAAGCTCAAAACTCGAGTATGATGTTGTCCCATATTGCCCACGCCGATCACCCCTACACGAATAGGTTCTATAAGGCTGCGCTGTGGACTCAGGTTGGAAGATTCATGCAATAATGGACTTTCCAGCACTCCTATTGTCTCCTACACCACGGGAATCAGAATACTCATTGTCTGTATATTTTCTATATAGTGATTTGCTTTTTCTGAACGCATTTGGGCTTTACCCACGTCCTCTCTAGAGAGAGCATTTCAAACCTTATTAGGAACGATGATCTTGGCTAAAGCAGATGTTATCGAGTTAATTAATAGTTGAGCCAATAATATCAGTTACTTTGAGCCAATTTTCTGAACTTCCCGCTAAAACCGAGAGCATTCTGTGTGGCACTTCTTTTAGATGTCCACGTCTAGTCAATTTTCATGTGCCTGAATGCTTTAATCAAGCCTTGCTCTCAAGCTCTATTCAACTCGATTGCAGAGGTTGCTGGATTTTGAGAATGAGTTTGGACATGGAAACTGCGGTCTCATGCCCAAATTCATTCTCTGATTCAGCAGTGCCCGATTACAACACCTTGATTCCTGGAAAAGTCATCCGTTGGCCAAATTTTGGAGTGATCTTGACTTAGGCTAGAGGTGAATATGCTATCTGTTATCAACCCATGCCGTTGACTATTCTTGTAGCTGACGACGACCCCGGAACAAGACTCTCTATCAGTGATTACCTCGAAATCTCTGGCTACATCGTCGTGTCGGCGGAGAATGGTCTAAAAGCGCTAGACATAGTAGAGCAATATCAACCCCATTTGATCGTTACAGATATCACTATGCCGCGCATGGACGGTTACGAATTAGTGCGTCAAGTTCGCTTGCGTCCACAGTTTCGGCTGCTACCCGTCATTTTCTTAACGGCTCGAACAAATACGGAAGAACGAATTCGAGGCTACCAGTTAGGTTGCGATATTTATTTACCCAAACCTTTTGATTTAGAAGAACTGGGTGCGGTGATCCGCAATCTGTTAGAGCGATCGCAGTTGATTCAATCTGAATGGCGATTGCGATCTCAAGTTTCAGAAGGAGGCATAGAAAAGATGCAGGTTTTAGAGAGGGAGACATCCTCTTTGGTTTCTACGGAGGTTGATCTAACCTCACGGGAAAAGGACGTGCTGATCCTGCTGGCTGAGGGGTTCTCCAATGTGCAAATTGGTGTCCAGTTGCACCTTAGCCCCCGCACGATTGAGAAGTATGTCAGTAGTCTTCTCCGTAAAACAGACACCAACAATCGAGCAGAACTTGTCAAATTTGCCATGGAGCACCATCTCATCAAATAGTATTACCTTCTCCCTCACCTCTCCCCTCCCTCTCTCTTCAAATCTTCCGACTCATCAGATCCTTCAGCAATCCTTCACAAGCATCCATCAATAATTCAATCACATACTTAAATCCCTCTGGGCCCCCATAGTAAGGATCAGGCACCTCGCGATCGCTGTGATGTTGGCAGAAATCACACATCAGTTTGACCTTGTGCTGGTATTGCCCCTTTGGATCAAGTGCCAGGATATCTTCATAGTTAGAACGGTCCATCGCTAGAATCAGATCAAATTCTGCCAAATCTGAGGCTCGGAATTGCCTCGCCTGACCCTCTAACACAATCCCTTGCTGACTGGCGGCGGCGGCCATGCGGCGATCGGGGGGGCTACCAATGTGATAACTGGCGGTGCCTGCTGAATCACACAAAATTTCATGCTCCAACCCTCGTTGTTTGAGCAAGTGCCGCATAATATTTTCAGCAGAGGGCGATCGACAAATATTGCCCAGGCAAACAAACAGCAATTTAGTGGTCATATTTCCATGAATGATGCTTGAATTAAGCTTTAGAATCAGAAATCGTTAACCTGGTGGTTGTGGACTGCATCATGCTATACTTGATCAAGTCTCCTTGTCCAGAATGGGTAATTGAGATGGGCATGTAGCTCAGTGGATAGAGCATCAGATTCCGGTTCTGAGGGTCGGGGGTTCGAGTCCCTCCATGCTCGTTGTTATGGTTTTATTTGTTGGTTGATTGGTTGTGTCATAAATCAAAATTACAATAAAGAAATTTTTGAGGGGTCTGAGACCCCTTAAGAATTTCTAGGCAGACCACTAGTAGGCTAGGGCATAAGTTCATCCCACCCTTGAACAAGGGGCTTAAGCCCCTTGCCTGACTCTTAGGCGGAGAAACCATATGTCTATTTGTGCCTTAGCCTACTAGAAGCATGACAATGCTTAACTCAAGCTGCTTAATTTATGCCAAAGGGTATGAGCCTGCGTATGACTCAATGGGGATTTTAAGGTTGAGTGGCTTGGTTATTTTGGGAAAGGTAGCTAGATCTGTGTGAAGTGAATTATGCTAAACCTAAATTCCCCAGAAGATGACAAAGCGATTCAACAAGAAGTCGAAGCAGAAATTAGAGATGACCTGGGTGTAGAGCCGCTAGGACTGGCCGATTTAGAAGAACTAGATGATTTGGAAGCTGAATTAGGGTTAGAGCAAGTTGAGCTAAGTCAAGCTGTCATTGATACAGTGGCTGTTGACGATGCCAACGCTCTTTTAGCCGACAACGAGGTCGAGGAGGATGGCGAGGTTCAGGAGAACGAAACTCAGGAAATAGACAATCGCCCACAAGATCTAACCGAGTCGTATGGAACTGGGTTGCAAGGAAAACCCAGCGATCGCGCTGGCCGTTCCCGCTGGAGTGCTGATCACTTTGATGGTAAAGCAGACGCAACGTTAACAGGTGGCGACATTGATGTCAACTATGAGCAGGCCAGCGTTGTCGGCGATGAAGCGGTAGGAGGAACCGTTGCTACGCCTGATCAAGACATTGTTGACGAATTGGCCGTAGCAGTCGGCTTAGTAATGGACGATCGCACCGATCTGAGAACCAATGAAATATTGGAACAACGGGACGATCGCCGCTGGGAGCTTGATCCTCAGTCCTCAGAGGACTATGAGGAGCGTCGAGGGTAGTTCAACTGCCAGGTATACTCCCATTCCAAAAATCTTATTTTTTCCCATTCCCCAGGTTAGATGGTGTAATCAGAATTTATTAGCACACTGTATCCAGTAGAGCGAATTATACATCAGACACACTGCTTGTGCTGAAGCAGATTAGCTCGTAGTCAACTAGTAGTTCATCAAGACAACTTTGCTCAATTGACTCAAGATTTTAGATTTTAGATTTTAGATTTTGGATTTTAGATTGAATCCAAAATCCAAAATTCAAAATGAATTACCAGGCAAACATAGTTTGGTAAACCACTAATCCCCATTCCCTACAAAAGTGAGGTAATGCATGCAAGCTAACATTCATCAATCAATTAGACAGATCGATGCAAAAGAACGTATTTTCGCGTTAAGCATTGGTCTAATTTTTCTGCTCCTGGGTATTGCTGGATTCATTCCCGCCTTTATGACTCTACCCAGTTCGGCTCCTTATACCCCAGTTGATGCACCCAGACTAGCCTTTGATGCTGGGTATGGTTATGTGTTTGGATTGTTTCCAACAAATTTCTTTCACAATGCTGTACACCTTGCAGTTGGTCTCTTAGGAATTGCAGCCTCGACTAGTTTGAGCGGCGCAGTTGTGTTTAACCAGGGATTCGCTATTTCCTATGCTGCGATCGCCTTGATGGGCTTGCTGCCTGCAACCAACACAACATTTGGTTTAATGCCAATTTATGGAAACAATGTGTGGTTTAACGCACTAGCAGCGATCGCAGCGAGTTATGTAGGTTTTGTGAAACCTACAGAGATCTTAAAGAGTACTGGAGTTTCTTCTAATAGCTGATATTACCAATGGTGCATTGCGTAAGTTGGCAGGCTCACTGCAATGGTGTAAAAAACGCAGAGTTGCTCCTCTGCGTTTTTTAATCTAGTTGTCTGTCTGTTGTAGCGATCGCAGTCCAACTTTTTTTCTATCAGGAGTTCTACTTAGTTATAGAGCAGATTCATCTTGAGAAACAAAAATTTCGTACATAAAAGTGTTCATTTTCATACTTGACTTCATAAAAATCAAGGTTTTTTGTTTCGAGTGCATCCTACTTTTGTCATCTGATAAACCTGATTTTGCCAGTAGCGCGGGCGCAGCCCGCGCTACTGGCAAAGTTGAGATGTACTCTTTTGTCTCAAGCAGAAGTGTAAAGACGCAACACCTTTGGAGGAATTAAAATTCTTCAGCAAATTGCGGAATGTTTAACTGATATGTTGTAGATCACACTGCTAAGTCTTTGCTGATCACATCTTCTGAAAGGCAGAGGCGATAGTATACGCCTTATCAAAAATGCTCTATCAAGCAATATGAATTCTCAGGGGATTTCAAGCTAAATCCGCTGCTGTTTGTATTTTGCAATTTTTCTTAACACCAAATATCGGTTAAATTCTGCATTGCCGCCTACAATTATCCTTTACTCAAAAAATAATATGAATACTTGCTCTGCTTCTCTAATTAAGGCTACTTTTCAACCCTCACTTATCCTTCAACCCAATCAATTCCTGTTAGGTTTGCTATTTGCAATAGGGTGCCTGACCGCCAGTGCTTTACCTTCTTTATCCCAAACAGGTGCTTCCCTGACCTCTGAAACATCTTCTGGAGCCTCCTCTCTGTTAGCTCAGCAGCCTCCTGGTTCTCTGGCAGATGGAGTTTATCTCTATGGTCAAACTGTTCTGCCTGAGCAAATTGGCTCAACGTATATGGTGTTTGAAGTCAATCGGAATGAAGTTGTCGGTGCATTCTACATGATGAACTCTTCGTTTGACTGCTTTAAGGGAGAGTTTCAAGCCAATCGCTTAGCACTCAATGTGGTGGATAGCTATGAGCACTCGATTCATCCTTATGCGATCGCATTGAACACTGATAACTCTGTGGCTCAAATCGGCGGAGAGTCGATCGCTCCCATCGGGTTGGAAGGATTTCATCGAATCGAACAACTGAGCGAGTTGGATCGACAGATTCTTTCAGTCTGCCAATCCGACTTGCAAGATTAAGCCAAGAACTTGTGCAGTTGAAGGGTAGCCCCCTATGATTTGCCCAAAATTGGCATCACATCGCTACCCGGTGAGTTACCCAGGTGTCCTCAGTGTTACGGAAACCAACCCTAGAAAAGTCATAAATCCGATCGCGTCTAAAGTTGTCGTTAACAAGGGCCCACTGATTAATGCTGGATCAAGGTTCAGTCGTTTCAAGCCAATTGGTAGTAAGGTTCCTGCACTGGCGGCCACAAAGACATTAATCATCATCACAGTGGCAGCCACAATTGCCACCCAGCGAAACTCAGTGCTTGACCAGATTAAAGATAGCAATCCCAATGCGGTTCCCAGAGCTAAAGCTGTACCAATTCCAGCTAACAACTCTTTCCGTAAGATCCGCCACGCATCTTTTGGAGTAACTTCTCCAACTCCCAATCCCCGTACTGTCACTGATAAGGCTTGAATGGCCACATTACCACTGGTGTTGGATAAGATTGGCATAATCACGGCCAAAACGGGAACCAGGGAAATGATCCCTTGAAATGGGGCGATCGCACTGGCCGCCCCAATGTAGAGTCCAATGTTACCCAATAACCAGGGCAACCGTTTGCGAACGGTAACATAGGGCGAAGACAAAGCCGCTTCATCCCCGCTCCCAACGCCTGCTAATTTTTGAATATCCTCTGTGGCCTCTGCTTCTAAAACATCAATGACATCATCAATGGTAATAATGCCAACCAGTCGATCTTCGCGATCAACTACAGGTAATGCAATCAGATCATAGCGTTTCATTAATTGCGCCACTTCTTCCTGGGGCATTTCAGTCATTGCTCGAATGACGCGATTGCTGGCTATATCTCGAACATAGGCGGTTGGTATGGAAAATAGGAGTTGCTTGAGTGAAATTACTTGCAATAACTTCCGATTATTGTCAGTTACGTAAGCATAGTAGACGGTTTCCTTATCGCGATCGCTCGAACGAATTTTCCGCAGTGCTTCCTCCACGGTCAACCCTTCCTGCAACCGGACATACTCCGTTGTCATAATCCGTCCAGCAGTGCCTTCAGGGTAGCCCAAAATTGTGGCCGTTGCTTGCCGTTCTGCCGGACTAAGTTGTTGAATCAGCCGTTTCACAACCCCCGCTGGCAATTCATCAAATAGCTCTGCCCGATCATCGGGACGCATGGCTTCTACGAGTTGCCGAACTTGGGTAGCTTGTAGGGAACTAATTAAGCTTTCCTGAACCTCTTGCGGCAGATATTCAAATACATTAGTAGCTTGATTTTTATTGAGTAATCGAAACGCGATCGCCTGATGTTCTAATGGCAACTCGCTGATTCGTTCACCCGCATCCACAGCAGGCAATTGATTGAGTTGTAATTTCAATAAATTGAAGTCGCGCAAATCAAACAGTGAAGCATAAGCGTCCTGCATCAACATGATATACCTCCATGTCTCCCATACTTGGGGAGACTGGCTCACCAAGCAGGGCTAATTACTACTGTGGCTGGATGGACTGGGGTCCATAACATCATCGAACTCTGCATCGATACCGCGTTGAGGGTATCGCTAATCCGTATGCTAGCCTCAGAAGGAGGCAAACGGGTAGTCTCTTCCGAAAGAAAACGACATAATATTTATTTTTCTCGTGTGAGACACACAAAAACTAAATATTTGTTCGTTCCTGATGCTTATTCAGATAAAACCGGGGAGAATCCGTATAAAACCGTGATTGATGTCGATTTTGGATTTTAAATTTTGAGTTAAATTTATGGATTTGTTTGATCAGCATCGCCAACAACTGATTTACCATGAAGCACCGCTGGCAGCGCGGATGCGTCCTCGAACATTAGATGAATTTATTGGTCAGGAACATATTGTTGGTGCGGGTCGTCTGTTAAGACGGGCGATTCAAGCCGATCAATTGGCTTCTTTGATTTTTTTCGGGCCACCGGGAACGGGTAAAACAACCCTGGCTCAAATTATCGCCAATACAACCCACGCTCATTTCATCACGATTAACGCTGTTTTAGCAGGGGTTAAAGAGATTCGGGAAGCGATCGCCACCGCTCAAGACTATCGAGGACACTATGGGCAACGCACAATTCTCTTTGTTGATGAAGTGCATCGATTCAATAAGTCTCAACAAGATGCTCTACTTCCCTGGGTCGAAAATGGCACGGTGATTCTAATTGGAGCTACAACTGAGAATCCCTATTTTGAAGTTAATCAGGCGCTCGTTAGCCGTTCTCGTTTATTTCAACTCAAGCCTTTGACTGAATCAGATTTACGACAGGTGGTGCAACAGGCTTTGCACGACAGCGATCGCGGCTATGGCAACTTATCGATTCAATTAGACGAGGCTGCTCTCAATCACTGGGTGAATGTGGCCAATGGCGATGCACGGGCGTTGTTAAATGCGTTGGAACTGGCGGTCGAAACCACTCTAGCGGATGCCAGCGACACGATTCATTTGACGTTAGAGGTGGCAGAAGAATCGATTCAGCAGCGGGCAGTGCTGTATGACAAAGAAGGAGATGCTCATTTTGATACAATTAGCGCCTTTATCAAAAGTCTGCGCGGCTCTGATCCCGATGCAGCATTGTACTGGCTAGCCCGTATGGTCTATGCAGGGGAGAATCCCCGCTTCATCTTTCGCCGAATGCTAATTTTAGCCAGCGAAGACGTAGGATTGGCAGATCCCCAGGCAATCACTATCGTCAACGCCTGTGCTGAGTCCTTCGATCGCGTCGGTATGCCAGAAGGACGGTATCCTCTAGCACAGGCAACGTTGTACTTAGCCACATGTGCCAAATCCAACAGCGTCATGGGATTTTTTGATGCTTTAACTAGTATTGAACAGGAACGAGAGGAAGAAGTACCGCTACATTTACGAGATGCCAATCGCGATAAACACAGTTTTGGGCATGGCAAAGGATATCTCTATCCCCATTCCTATCGAGAACATTGGGTGGCTCAGCAATACTTGCCCAGCGGCTTACAAGGTCAGGTATTTTATCAACCCTCGAATCAGGGGTATGAAGAGACCATTCGGACTCAAGTTGCCCAACGCCGAGAAGCTCAACTGGCTGCTTTAGTTGAAGGATTAGGAGTGGCGCTGCCAGAAATCCTCACCTTTGGGTCAACCGATGCCAAAACCGATCGCTGGCTGCAACGAACCCTGAGCCAAGTCGGTGAGCACTTAGCAGAAGTGCGCGATCGCCTGTTTGCTTTGGCTCCCCCTCAACGCCACCACATTGTCCTTGATGTAAATGCGGGTAGTGGCTTACTGACCTGGGAAGCAGTGCGCCGAGTGCCTGAAGGGGGAGTCTATAGTTGCGTGTTCCATGAAACCGATGCTGATGCGCTACAGGAGCAAGCCAACCCGTTACCTGAACTGTGCCGCCCTGTGATTTTGCAATCTCCTGTAGATGAACTGCCCACTCGCTTGCGGGCGCTAGTTCCTGAGGTGCAGTGCGATCGCATCCTCGGTAGAAATTTGTTCTCACGAGAAGTTCATTGGTCAGCAACAATTCAGACCTGGATACAAGCGTTGACCAACCTGCTGACTAAAGATGGCATCTTGCTTCTGGCAGAGACAATTCCTCACGAAAATCAGCGTCTCTATAACTTATTGGACAAACAACATCTACCGGGCAAGCTCTACAAAAAATGGATTAAAGCAGAAGAATGGATATATAAGAACCCTGATAACGTTTGGATGAATTGGACTGTTGAACAATTACAAACAATCCTGCAATCTGTTGGTTTGCAGGTAGACAGCTATATCGAACCCATGCAGACCCAACTACGAATTACTCCAGCCCTTTTAGAGCGCTGGTTTAGTTCGGGCAGCGATCGCCCCAGTTATGTAGACTACCTGTCTCAAGACCTCACACCATCTGAAATTACCATCCTGAAAGATCATATGGTATCAGTTCTCCATCATCAAACCGTTGCCTGGAATGGGGCGATCGCTTTCGTCAAAGCTTCTCTACCGCAGTGAATGTTCTCAGGAGTTATCTAGCTAACACCATTTCGTTGTCAGTTCTAGATAGGGAGGTGGCGTGATGTGATAATTGTCATTGGTGGCAATGTCCCTGGGCAACAGTAGCAGGGACATCCAGTGCAGGATTGGCATCGAAGAAACTAACGGGTTTGAGCATAAAGCCAGAATATGCAACGGGCATAACGGGCCAATCTTCTGGACGGGGGATGTGATGATGTCCAAATACATACCAAACCACAACATCGGTATTGGTGATGGAGCGATCGCCCCTCGTCCATAGAGGCAATCCTTCTCCACCGGGGTGCTGATTGGGATAGTTTCCGGCTGGATATCGTTCGTCTTCGACATAGGGTGTCACCCAGAGATGTTTGGTCATGAATCCAGCCCGTTTGAGAATTGGCGCATCTGGATGAGCAAAGGGCAACACATTTTCACCTGGAGCAATTTTGAACCCAACAGGTTGTCCCAAACGATTCAACACATTGGGATTAACCACTTTCCAGTAGCGTCCTGACAATGGATTAATGATACGTTGAGCCTGTTGTTCCGTTGCCAGGAGTGTAGATTCTGCGTAAAAGGCGTTACCTTGAGGATTCCCGATTCCCATTGGCTCAGCGTGGCTGTTGACTTCATATACTGAATTTTCACCACCATCCACATCAAAATCGAGCCGCATGGCAAAGAAATGCTGGTGATTAATGGCGTTGACTTCTGGAGCAACGAGAGTGCCGTATTGGGGAAAATCGGCTAACGCGCCACAGAGCAGAATCCCTGTAAGTTTGACTTCGTATTGAATCGTGCCATCTTGGTAGAAATACCAATAAAAACCATATTCGTAATTGTCTACGGTGGCGATAAAAGAGAGCACGAGACGACGCGATCGCCTTACATCAACATGGTCACGTCGCCAATCGTAGTGTTTCCACAGAATGCCGTAATCTTCTTCATGCAGACAGACCGCATTTTGGGTAATCGCCACCTCTCCTCGACTATTGGTTAAAGCGGCATCAAAGTAATAAATCTCACCCAGACAATCGCAGCCATTGGTTAGAGAATTAGCCAACATGCCAATGCCGTGTTCGCCCACATCAAAGGCATTTTTACGGTAATGGTGAGGACGTGGATCACCATAGGGAACCACCATTTCTGCCATTGATGCCCGATATAAAATTGGACGTATTCGCCCCTGATCTTCGTATCCCACAGTGTAAAGCACCAGCCCTTCACGCGGTGTAAAGCCAAGCCGCATTCGCCATTTCTGCCAGCAAATCTGGTGCCCTTCTACTTGAAAACTGGGACCTTCAGGTTGGGAAATGTGTAGAGGTTTTAAGTCATTTCGGAAATGAGATTGGAATTCTCTAGCATATTCTCCTGATTCTGGAGGAACAGGCACAACCCCAAAATCATCAATCCGGATCACTTGCATTCGATTCAAATCGACGACTGGCACTAAACCATCAATCGGTCGAGCATAGGCATTACTATCCACCGTGGCTCTCAGGTAGCAGAGACAACGCGAAAAACGTATCCCTTGATCGTCCTCACCAAAGTTACCGGGGGCCCACGGGTCTACCATGACCAAGTTGAGATCAGTGATTCCCCGTTTTGCCAAAGCAGTCCTGAATTCAGCATGAGACTTGACAGCAACTTCGCATTCAGCCAGTTCATCTGCCATGATGTTGGGTTGCACATTTGGCATGTGTTTCCAGGAAGTCACTTCGCCTGCGGTTAGAGATACGATCGCTTCATAAGTATGACCCGTCGCATTATCCAGCAGAATCAAGAAGGCTTCGCGCTCGATCGCCTCTCCATTGTGTGGATTTGATTCATACTTCAAGACGAGTGCTTTAGGCGGTTCTCTCAGGGTGACGCAGGGGAAGCGAAACTGTTCACCAACTTGCTGCTGTTGTCTGACAATCGCTACAGCAGTAGCAACTTCTCCTGGGGTTAATGGTTCTAAAGGATGGGCGATCGTGGGACGGGATAGTACAACTTGTTTGGAGGAAAGGGTCATAGTAGTCAACGAACGTAGAATTGAGTGTATAGCAGCAATTTTCAACTGAGTGAAGTACAATCGTTTTTGTGAGAGCCACGCTCTGTGCGGCTACTACAGGAACAACCATACTTTATCAGAGCGGCAAGCGCTATGGAATGCCTGGTTTTTCCCGTTCTCGCAGCTTTCAGGAGAGCAATTTGATCAAGTACATCTCAGCGAAGGGGGAATTAATGCCCACCTGGAAAATGCAGCTACGTTTCAACGAGAAGCAGCTTTTGGACAGAATCCAGATTTAGTGCGTCAGAACTAGAGTTAGCCTCTGCCTTCTAACTCTACAGTTTCCTCCTGTTGCCCCAATTCAGTCAGGAAACGCATGGCTTGAGCGATGTAGTTGGCACAGTCGTAGGGCGGGGTTTCGTAGAAAACAGACCAGGCGATCGCTTTATATTCATTGTATTGATGATCCTGTTCAGGATGATTATCTAACCAGCAGAGTCGCACAGCGTGACCAATTAGCACATCTAAAACAATCGAGTCTTCAATTTGAAACTCTGGGTTACGTTCAACGATCGCTGCTAGCTCCATCAACGCCTCGACATTGATCTGGCGATATTCAGGAGCCTGAATTTTATTGAGTAAGTGTTCAATCAGCAGCGCAAAATTCGTTTCACCGGGTGTCATCTCAGACAACAGCAATTCACTATCCAGACGATTGCGGCGATTGAGTTTATCACCAATCACCAACCCTTTACAATGCTGTAAAACTTTCCATACGCTCCGATAAAAGTCCTTAGGCACCCGATTAAGGGAACCATCCATCTGCCGTTTCCTTCGCCAACTAATGTCAATCGAGTCATCTGATGGGATATTTGCTTGGGCTGCTGCGACGGCTGCTTCAGTGGTGGTCACCCAGTCGATCGCCTGTTGCTGGCGTAAATGTAAGGATTCTTGCTGGAAGAGTTTTTGATTGAGTTCTTCATACTCGACGAGCACTCGATATAGGCGGCTTTTGATTTCAAAGGGACTGAGAGTCATCAAGTGCTCATAGGCTTGATCTTGAGTCACTCTCATTTCTCTAGCCAATTCACTGGTAATCAGCAAGATTAAGTAACCCACCCGCAAAGTCAAAAATCCTTTAAACAGGCGCGGCTCAGTTTTGATAAGAACACTTAGATAAATCAGAATTTCTTGAGTCAGGGGGCGATCGCGCACGTCCTGTCGAACGAACTCCCGAATTTTCTCCATCATTTCCAGATGAGACATCGGACTGGTAATCAAAGAGGCTTCGCTGTATGACTTACCAACTGCAATCAACTTTTGGCGAACCAGAATATCTGTTAACGCATCTGAGAGTCCTACATCGGCTTTGTTCAAAAGACCAGCAGTGCGTCGAATGATAGCCCATAGATGAATTTTTGCAGCTTTATTGTAAATCTCCTCTAACAACATGGCTACAGAGACGGATGAGCCATCTCCACCTAATTCTGTATTGAATTCCAATCCCTTCAGTCGAGCCAACACTTCCAATAATTCAGTTTGTTCATAGAGATTATCGGATTTCTGCAAGCTGGTGAGCAATAAATCAATGTTGGTTTCACACTCCAGCATGAAAGCTTTATCTGTACTGATAGCCCAGTTGCGATTGGGATAGAAGGCAAGATAGTACTTTGTCGGTCGCGTTTCTTGGATGGGAGATTGAGCAAATTCAAAGTCATGGATGAAGTCAATTCGTTCAATCCCAGTCGTCAGAATTAATTCCTGTAAACGTCCCAATTTGACCACCACACCACCACATAAACCCTCTTGCAATTCCTTGATCAATTCCAACAACGGTAGTCGATCCTCAAACATGGCGTGAGTCAGCAACAGCGTCAGAGTGGGTCGCCCCAACTGATACCAATGATTTTGAATATACGCCAGTTCTCCTTTAATTTGAGCAACGAGGAAATGATAATCCAAGGTCAGGTAAAACTGTTGTTGATCCAGAAAAGAGGGGAGAAAAACAATGGTTTCGCCTCGAACATTGAAAATTCGAGAGGTGGTTAGACTCCGCAAACGACGAATTGGGCGACCGCTTAATCCTAATTTGTCGTTTCGCCCAATTTGGGCATAAATCACAGACAATTCTTCTGCTCGTCGCAATTGCGTTGGTTCGATTTGCTTCAGCGTTTGTGTGGGAATACCATAGTCCGATAATTCAGCTTGCAAGCGCTCGTCTTCAACCACGAGCGCTACTTGCACCAATGACTTGGGCTGATGCCCCAGCTTGAGATAACGTCCCAGTGGATCGAGATCGCCTAGAGCGAGTAAGCCATCGCGCAGCAGTTGTCCCAGTAAATAGAGGCTTTGGGCCCAGACCAGAGGAATGTTGTCATTGGGCAAGCGCTGTTGGCTATGGGGATTCTCCCGTTCTGCTTCCATGCTTTCCTCTGGCACATAGTAAAGTTCAGGCAGCAGTTTGGCTCCATTCTTCTCAATCAATGCGCCTTCTAACCGATGTTGGTATTCTTGAATGCGATCGGGATCACCCCGAAACAGGGCATCCAGCCAGAGGTAGGCGAAGAACAGTGGCCACTCACATTCAATGTGTTCAAATTGCTTCAGTTCCCACGGTTCATAGTGCAAACGGGTGACATCTTCAATAACGGTTTGGTGTCCGTCTCGGAGAAACCGCTTGCAGCCGTAATGACCTTGCAGTTTAGTGACGATCGCTGCTAGAGTCCGTTGCACCAAAGCTTCATCTTCAACAGCAAAGGCAGGGAAGCCAATCACACTCAGCAATGCCGCATCGGTCTCCTTAGAAGCCGATTCTCTGGGCAAAAGCGATTCTAAAGTTAGACGAGCACGGGCAATTTCATCGGGTAAGACATGGATCACACTGGATTGACTCCCCCGCACTCCAAACAGATCCAAACCACTCATCGCTTCCAGAGCCGCCTTGGCCATACCCACGGAACTGGCATTTAATTCGGGTTTGCCGTGATTGATTTTATTGCCCCGTTCCCAAATGCCATAATCGGGTGTGCGGTAGGCTCTGCCGATGTAGTAAACCAGATTTTGAATAAAATTTACCTCATCGGTGGTAAAGATGATTTGCAGCCCAGAGGTAATCATCTGCGCCAGCATCAGCAGGTAGAGCGAGGTGGCATCCAGTTGCAAATGTCCCCATTCATCGTCGCCGACGACGGTGTCTCCAGTTTGCAAATCGTACTTGGCATGGAGGGCATTCAGGGGATCTTGATTCACCTTAAAAGCTTCTACTTTGGCAGACTGCCGCATCATGGCAAACAGCAAGCCGCGCATCAATTTCACCACGCTGTGTTCTAATTCGTAAGTCTGCGCCTGATCGTGGTTGAGCTTGCGATACGCCAGCGCCAATCCCCAAACCGCCAAAATGCTATAAACATTATCCCGCACCCAAGCATCAGTATAGTTACCATGTACGTTAATAGCGGTGCTGGCGGGAAGCAAGCCAGTGATGGGATTCTGCCGATCAAGAATGACCTGTTTGATCAGATCATAGTAAGCTTCCAGACAAGCCTGACGAGATGCAACCGAACCGCCAGCAGCGGTACAGACAAATGAATGAGTCGGGATTGACATAGTGATTTGTGTTGGGTGATTTGTGTTGGGCGATCGCCTCTACGCCACATGACAACTGAAGGAGCTTCTGGACACTCAGAGCTAGTAAATGGATTCCATTGTTTTACGCCACCTGTGATTAAAAAGCCGTAACAAAACCAGCGGTTTCTTCAGATCTTTATCGAGGGCAATGCTGTTTGATCAGATCTTAATGCAAACTTGCCGTAAAACTTTTGAGTTTGGAGGATTTGTGGATATTGGACAGCACCCAGATAGAACAAAGTTCAAATACCTTGGAACTTCAACCCCTAGTCCCACAAGAACATGAGTTTGATAGCTCAATTTTACGTGCGCGTCGCGCATATAAAATTGGGCTTTTGGGAAATTTTTCGCGCTGCGGCAAAATCCCAAACAACCTGTTCACCGCGCTATTGTCAGGTATGTTGTCAGGAGGGGCAAAAATGGTTGAAACGTCAGAGAGACTGAAGCTTGAGTCTTCTCAACTCCTGTTAACGTGAGTTCGACGAGCGGTTTTTCGTTGGGGCGGGCTGCGCCCGCCCCAACGAAAAACCGCCGTTTGAGGGGTGTGGCGCGTCGCGCCACACCCCTCAAACGGCGATTATCGAACTCACGTCCTGTTAAGGAGCGTGCAGAACTTGCTTACTTGCTAATTCACTCGTTGGATGTTGCGACTGCACACGCAAAGCATGACGTTGCTTAATAAAGGGATGATTTTGAATGTGAAACCGAAGGTTTCACGTTCAAAATCATCCCTCAAATCAGCAACACCTAAAGCATCGACTTGATGACTGGAGCCGCCGACAGGTCAAGTAAAACCGAACGCAAACTAACAACCCCAACTCAGTCAACGTTACGAGGAATTGGGGATTTGAGCTTTTCCCAGCAAATCTTGACAAATCCTATTAGGATAGCCGTATGATGTCTGGTTTATCTGCGTCTTCATGATTTCTCGGAAAATTCTGGTTGAGATGTTTTCCACTTTTATTCAGTTTGCCGATGACCGTTTTAGTCAGTGGCATACCGACATACGGTTGAAACGCCGGATGCAAGATGCGCTGACAGCAGTCACTCTGCCTGATAACGAGTCTGTCAACGAATTGTTTTGGGTGCTCTATTGGTATCAATGTTGGCGATCGCAACCCCATATAGCGTTAGGACACCTATCGGCCTATTTGCAAGAAACCTGTTATTGGGCGGCTCATCGCACGCTGAGCCATCTGGGCAGTGGACATTACTCCCTGTCGGATCGGTTTCAGATTGCGATCGCCGAACTGCCCCAAATCCTCAAGAGCTACAAGCTGGATCATGGAGCCAACTTAAAACCCTTTGCCAGTATCAGTTTCAGCAACAAAATTCGCGATACGCTGCGGCAATCTCATGAAGCCGACAGTCGAACAAATTGGGGCTTACTCCGTAAACTCAGCAAGAAGCGACTGGTCGAGGCCTTGCAAGCGGTTGGATTACCCGATACGACAATTGCAGCTTATTGTTTAGCGTGGACTTGCTTTAAGACCTATTGTGCTCCCAGAGACTCTCCTGCCACTCGTCAATTGGCCCATCCTGATCCACTGACATGGGAAGCGATCGCCCAACTCTACAACCAACAACGCCATCTCCTTCCCACAGATGCAACTACAGCCACTTCCAAGACGATCGAACAGTGGCTGCTAACTTGTGCTACCCACGTCCGTCACTATCTCTACCCTGAAACGGTTTCTCTCAATCTGCCCCAGTTTAATTCTGACTCCGAAGTGCTGGCGAATTTATCGGATCATCTGGTCAGTTCACCCCTGGATGAACTGATCACTGCCGAAGAGGTGCAGGAACGCTTGTCACAAAAACGACAAATGAAAGCGATTTTGACGGCAACTTTGCACAAATTGCCTGCTGAAACCCAAACAATGCTTCGGCAGTATTACAGAGATAATCTCACTCAACAACAAATCGCCACCCAGCAAAACTTGAAGCAATACACCGTCTCACGCCGCCTCAACCGGGCTAAAGCAACTTTGTTGTTGGCCCTGGCTGAATGGAGCAAGGAAACCCTGCATATTGCTCTCACCTCGACCGTAGTCGATGATATGAGCGTGGTTTTGGAGGAATGGTTGCAGGGCTACTTGGCGACCAGCGGATTGCCTCAGGTAGTTCGAGATGCTTAATCTTCAAATCCAAACTCTTCAAATCCAAACGGCAAAGGTTCATGACATCTCGCAATTTAGCATCTCATTGGTTAGATATTCCGCCCACAATTCATGGGCAGGTTTGGCAATGGAGCCAAGCCATCCCGATTCCTGGTCATCGCTTTAATGCTTATCTCAATCAGGTCTGTCTGTTGACAGTGTTGCCCTGGTTACAGGAACAGGTGCAGCATCCTGAAAGGATTGGCAGTCGATCGGTTCAGTCACAATTACATCGCTGGATCGATGGCAGTGCTGTTGATTGGGGAGAGAGCAGGATTATCCTGATCCCGACCGAGGCCATGGATCAGAGTGAGTTGCGGGTTCCTCAAGAATGGATCGATATTCCTGAGTGGACAGGGGATTATTATTTGTTGATTGAGGTAGACACCGATGAGCAGTGGTTGAGTTTTAGAGGGTTTACGACTCATTTGCAGTTGAAAACCTGTGGGGATTTTGATGCAATCGATCGCACTTACTCTCTGCCCCAGAGTGATTTGATTCAGGAAATGAATGTTCTCTGGGTGATGCAGCAATTGGCCCAAGAGCCTACTCAGGGTGTCATTTCCCCTCTGCCCGTTTTGGCAGAGACCGAAACTCAACACCTGCTCACCCGTCTCCAAAATCCCAATGTGAATAACCCACGCCTGGAACTCCCGTTTTTTCAATGGGGAGCGCTGCTGGGCCAGGAGCGTTCTTTACAGGCATTACAAGAACGATATGAATTGTCTGTTCGTCATATTGCAGGAGAAACAGGTAAAATGTTCCCAACCCATCTTAGCCAATGGTTTCAGAATACATTTGAGGCAGGCTGGCAAACCCTGGAGGAGATATTTGGCTCCACTCCCAGCGTCGCCCATAGCTTCCGCCGGGGCCACCCTGCCGACACAGTCATCCAACGGCTGAAGCCGTTGCATTTGGGCACAGCATCCACAGTCATCCTATCGGTGTTAGCCGGAGTGGAATCTCACCCCACCGATGAAAAAATCGAAGTGCGGGCCCAGGTTTTGCCCTGGTTAGGGGAAAGTTTCGTGCCGTCTGGGTTAGAGTTGTCCTTGCTGTCTACAACGGGAGAGATTCTGCAAGCCGTCTATGCCCGTGCTGAGGATAACTACATTCAACTTAAACGGTTTCGCTGTCCACCAGGAACCCAATTTCAAGTAAAAGTGGCGATCGCTGACCATGCAGTCACAGAGGATTTTGTCGTCTAGACTATTGGATAATCAGGTTAATCCCTTATTCCCTTTTATCCCCTCGTGATTTTCATGAGCCACTTAGTCGTCTTAAACTTGGGCAAAGGCGATTGGCAGCAAGGTTGTCCTTCGGTGACAGCCCAACTTTGGTTGGCTCACAGTTCAACTCCTATGCAATTTACAGGAGCATTACCACCCAATTTGGCGTTGGGTGAGTTGCATACTCAGTGGCAGCAGTTTTATGGAGCGATCCATTCTCATCAAGGGTTACGGCAACTGAGAACCAGCGGCAATCTGGGGATCGAAATTGACCAGACAGATATTACCAACATTTCTGAGTCTGAGTTTCGCCATCTCTGTCAAGATCTGCACCAGACATTGAATACCTGGCTGGATACCAAATCCTTTCGTCATATCGATCGCCAACTGCGAACTCGCTTACACCCAGAAGACGAGATCCGTTTGATTATCACTGCCGAAAATCGCCAGATCTTGCAACTTCCCTGGGGACTTTGGCAGTTCTGTGACGATTATCTGAGAGCCGAAATTGCTTTAAGTTTGCCGGAATACACTCTGTCGTTGAAAGCAGGAGCGGCTGGTAGCTCTGACAAAGTTCGCATTCTGGCGATTTTAGGCAACAGTCAGGGAATTGATGTGCGTCGTGACCAGCAAATCCTGGAACAAATGCCAGATGCTGAGTTGCAATTTTTGATAGAACCAGATCTACAAACCCTGCACCAACACCTCTGGCAGGCGAATTGGGACATCTTGTTTTTTGCTGGACACAGTTCCAGCCAGGGCAAAGGCCGCATCCAATTGAATCAGACTGATAATTTGAGTCTAGATCAGTTGAAATATAGTTTACGAAAGGCGATCGAACGGGGATTGAAGTTGGCTATTTTCAACTCGTGTGACGGGTTGGAATTAGCCTGGGATCTGGCAGATTTACGGATTCCGCAAGTGATTGTGATGCGAGAACCCGTGCCCGATCGCGTGGCCCAAGAATTTCTCAAGCACTTTCTCGTTACCTTTTCGAGCGGGCAATCCCTTTACCTGGCAGTGCGGGAAGCCAGAGAGCATCTCCAGTCGCTAGAGCTAGAGTTTCCCTGCGCCACCTGGTTACCGACGATTTGCCAAAATCCGGCTGAACTGCCCCCGCTCTGGCAAGATTGGGCAAAACCCAGTGACACCAGGCAGCAGGGGTTGCCACCACAGCCCATAGAGCGGCAACCGCTCCCTATGTCACCGCCGCCCTCACGTTCCATCTGGACACCCTTGAGGCTTATTTCCACAAGGCACTTTTGGCTCAGCAGCGTGCTGGCAACTGGATTGGTGATTGGTTTGCGATCGCTCGGTTTGCTGCAACCCTTTGAACTGTGGGCTTACGATCGCCTGCTCACCCTGCGCCCTGTGGAGCCTGCCGATTCGCGATTACTGATTGTCAAAATTGACGAAGCCGACATCCAGGCACAGAATCCCAATGAGCGGCGTGGGTCTCTATCCGATCGTACTTTGCAGCAGGCAATCCAGTTGCTCACCCAGGCGCAAGCGCGGGTAATTGGGTTGGATATCTATCGGGATTTCCCGACTCAGGCTGACTTTCCCAACCTGGTCAATCAGTTAGAGCAAAACGATCGCCTGGTTGTCGTGTGTAAAAGCAGAGATGCTCGATATGACCCTACAGGTGTCGCACCGCCTCCAGAAGTGCCTGAGGAACGAGTTGGGTTCAGCGATTTTCTATTTGACCAGGATGGCATCTTGCGTCGCCAACTGCTGACAATCACTTCCGATCCAGCTTCCCCCTGCACCGCGCCTTACGCCTCCAGTGCTCGTTTGGCCTTTCGCTATTTGCAAGAGCAAGGGATAACGGTGGCATTTACACCGGACGGCAACCTCAAATTGGGCGAGATCGTGTTTCATCGCCTGCACCATCGCACAGGTGGTTACCAGGGCATTGATGCGCGGGGCAACCAGATTTTGCTGAATTACCGCGCTTTGCCACCTCAAATGGTTGCTCCCCAAGTCTCACTCAATCAACTATTGCAGGGGCAAATCAACCCTGAATCGATTCGCGATCGGCTGGTCTTGATTGGGGTGACTGCTACCAGCGGCGGTGATTTTTGGTCTACGCCCTACGGCACAGGAGTGGCTGAACGAGTGCCTGGAGTGTTCCTGCAAGCCCAGATGACCAGTCAGATGATCAGCGCAGTACTGGATCAACGCCCTCTCATTACAGTCTGGCCAGGGGCAGGAGAAATCCTGTGGATCTGGGTGTGGTCGGCAGTGGGGGGGTTGGTGGTGATGAGTGGGCGATCGCCACTCTACCAGAGCGGATCTGGAGTGTTGCTGCTGGGCACAATCAGTGGATTGAGTTTGCTGTTATTGATGCAGGGAAGTTGGGTGCCGCTCGTTCCCAGTGTGTTCGCAATTTTGTTTACAGTTGGCATTGCCCATTATCATAATTCTAAGATTTCCACATAACGATTCAGGTTAAACCTTTCACCTTACAGGAGTAGCAATGCGTTTCTCACATGTAGGCTTAAAAATATTTTCTAGCTTTAGTTTGATTAGCCTCGCGATTTTTAGCACCCCTTACTTTAGTTCTGCTCAATTAACTGCACCAGAACCGCAATTATCAGGTAATCAAGTCGTATTCAACGCTCCTCCCCCTCCTGATCAAGGTGCTCCTGAAGGACGGCAACAGGGCGGAGCCAGTCGAGGGGGCACCTGCTATGAGCAATATGGAGAACTGACTGCTTTGGTGCCAATTACCAATGGCGTAGTGTGGAGTTTGACCAGCAGTGAACAACCCACGCTCTGGTTTTATTTACCCAGTCCGTTGACTGCCTCGGCCTCAGTTGAATTTGTCCTGCAAGATGAGACAAATGATTACGTTTATGAAACGAGTATTTCAGGCTTAGAGGTGCCAACTGGATTGATGAGCCTCTCGGTGCCAGCCAGCCAGCCGTTGACAATAGACAAACCATACTATTGGACTCTGGCCATCACCTGTGAAGCCGATAGCATATCAGAAGCCATCTTTGTCAGCGGTACACTGAAACGCAATGCCCTGAATAGCCAATTGCAACGCCAGATTAGCACTGCTCCGCCTGTAGATCAAGTTAAGCTGTATGCAGCCAATGGCATCTGGCATGAGGCTTTGACGACTTCTGCTCATCTATATCGAGCCAATCCGGGCGATCGCCAAATCGCTGAAGTTTGGCAGAGTTTGCTCCAACAGGTCAACCTGGAACCCTTCACGATGGTTCCTTTCACCTCTTGTTGTATAAGCCAACCTTAAATTCGCTGACGAACGCTTTAGGGTAGGATGAGGGTGTTCACATTTCATCAAACTTCTCCTATCCGCACCACTCATCCTTCACGATGAACACTCAACCCAGAGAAATTCTTTACCTGGCAGGTTCACCTTTGCTCCGCCCGCGTGTCGGCAAATTGGCTGTGCTGCTATTAGCGGTACTCTTGCTGGTTGCGAGTCTCTCGTTTGTTTCTACCTTCGATCGCCTACCCGAAAGCGGTGCCATTGGGGTATACCTGCTAGCCCTCCTGATTTCAACCCTGCTATCGTTGCCTGTGGTTGTGCTGCTGTGGTATCTCGATCGCCGCGAACGAGAACCCATCTGGTTGTTTTTTGGAGCCATCCTTTGGGGTGCGGTTGTCGCGATCGGCTTGAGTCTCCTGCTTTATGGAACCAGTCCCAACCTGACAACAGCTTTTCTTCAGGATGATTTGGGCGGTTTGAATGCTCTCGATCCCTCTACCAGTGATCCCGGACGTTGGATTGATCCCCTGTTCTCATTCTCGACACTGTCCGTTTCCATGCTGACCCGTCCCTTCATGGAGGAACTCACCAAAGGATTAGCTCTATTGGTGATTCTCTGGTTACTGCGCTCAGAGTTTAACGGGTTGCGAGATGGCATCATCTATGGTGCCCTAGTTGGGTTGGGCTTTAACTTAACCGAAACTGCCCTCTCCGCAGCAGGACAGGGATTTTACCAAGGAGGGGCAATTGAATTTGCCCGACAATTTGTGGGGCGATTCGCTTTGCTGGGGTTTGATGGTCATACCCTTTACACCGCCTTATTTGGACTGGGATTGGGTTTAGCGGTGCAAGCTCATCGGTTGATCTCCAAAATATTGTATGGATTGGGTAGTTTTTTCATGGCGGTTATGGCCCATTTCCTGAGCAGTCTGGTCAGTAGTCCAGTCGCAGGCTTTTATCTCTGGTTAATTCAAAGCCCGCAAACAGGTAACTTCAACCCCAACTCATTCAGCTTTGAAAATTTCGGTCTTTTGACGACCTGGTTGGTGCAGGCTCTTACGCGACTGACGTTGCAATTGTTCCCGTTGTTGCTGTTAATTGTTGCTGTAGTACAAAGTGGGCAATGGGAGCAACGCATCTTTCAGGAACAATTAGCTGACGAAATTGGTCAGGCGATTACTCCTGACGAATATGCAGATCTCTGTACAGAAAACTATTTTGGCTTACGCCAGATTGCCAATTATCCTAAGCGAATATCCAACGCAATCGTCAACGCCCAAAACAAACTGGCGCTGCGAAAGTTGACGGTTTTGCAAGCAGGCAAAGATCCCATGACCGATCGCCTCGCTCAAGTCTGGCGCGATCGCATCACGCATTTGCGGCAGGTAGGCATAGCTGGAGTAGATGAATAATTTTGGACGTAGGGCTGAGTCCTTACGTTCAAAATCATCTCTAAAATCCAGCGCCCTTGGCAGGTACAAGCGTCAAGGACAGAGGGCATGATACGACTACACGACTCAATCTCCTGAAGGCAAAGCCGCCTGCGGTAGAAACAGTTGATCCAGATTGAGTAAAAACATCGGGGGTTCTTCTGGAGAAGGGTTCACTAAGGCACTGACGCAGCGAATATTGCCTTCCTCTAGATAGGCATCTGGAACCGGTGCGAAGGCAGAATTTGCTACACGACGTAGCCCTGGAGCACAATCTAAAGGGATACCAAAAAATTGCCCTTGGGGATTTTGCAGAATCAACATATGTCCCTGTGGTAACTCTGTGAAACGCTCTGATGAGCTACCGGGCAGCAAATGTCTATTTTGCTGCGAGCGCGTCTTGAAAATCAGGCGATCGATGTCCACAACGACCAACTCATGCCCCTGGTGCAAGGCAACTTTGTTGTTCTCGCCCGCTCGAGTGCGATAGACACTCCCAATCGGGACAACCCGATAAGCAAACTGAATGGGTAAGGCGAACCATAGTTGTCTGAGTTGAAACACAATTAACTGTTGGGTTGTTTCTCCTTGGCGCTTAGCAAGACGACGAGAGGCGATCGAGAAACTTGACATAAATTGTATTCAATTGGTGGATTAAACTGGCTGATTGGAGATACGTCCTGATATTGAGGAAATTGGACAGAGAACCACAGAGACACAGAGGACAGAGAGACTAACTAATGCTTGTGTAATACCATTTTGGGTGATATGTGCATGATTTCAATTGCCAGAACGGTTAGCTGGTCAAGCATTCTGCAATCCAAAATCGGAAATCTATAATCCAAAATGGTATAAGTCTAGGATTGCAAACACTAAGTGAGCTATTTGTTGGCAAGCAGTGAGAGGTAGATGCCGACAGTTCCGCTCGTACTGCTTACTTTGTCATTTGGGCTAGACTTTGTAAAAGGCTCTGTTCGTTATAGGGTTTAGAGAAGTAAGCAGACGCGCCCAAACTCATGGCCAACTGGCGATGCTTTTCCCCAGTACGGGAGGTTAACATCGCTACTGGCAACTGGCCAAAGGTGGCATTGGCTTTCATGCGGGCGAGGAAACCGTATCCGTCTAAACGCGGCATTTCGATGTCACAAATCACTGCTTGTACCTCCAGTCCACTGGAGAGTTTATCCAATGCATCCTGCCCATCTTTGGCTTGCTCAACCCGGTAGCCTGCCTTCTCCAGAGTGAGGGCTAAGAAGCGACGCACATTGATGGAGTCATCGACAATCAAAATGGTTGCTGTCTTTACGGGTGCAGCGGCGGGCAGGGCCAGTGGAGGAATTGGATTTGTTTCGACGGGTTGTAACCTCAAAGAGGGTAGGCTCTTCAAGGTAACCGAGGGCAACGAGGTCGGACTCTCTGGCTCTTGGGTGCGATCGTTACTGTTAATCCAGTGCAACATCTCGGTAATGTTGACAAGTGGCACTACGCGACCATCGCCTAGAATGGTGCAGTTATTAAAGCCAGCGGGCATTTGCAGACTTCCCTCAACTTGTCGTATGGCCACTTCTTGTTCACCCCAGCACCGTTCGACTTCCAGTCCCACCATCTGATTGCCATGATTGAGAATTAACACCGCAGCACTATTAATAGTAGGCGGTGTCTCCAGACTTTCTAATTGATGAGGCCGTCGGAAATGCAACCATTGATTCAGACGCACTAACTGAATAATTTGCCCTTCCCACTCAAATACCTCATTTCCTGCTGTTGTTCGTACCTGTCCGGGTTGCATGACGACAATTTCCTCGACAGCATCGGTCGGGAAGGCCAGTAGCATTTCATTGCTTTCAGCCAGCAGGACACGAGTCACAGATAAGGTCATGGGCACAGATAGCGTAAAGGTTGTGCCAACCCCAGATTGAGTTTCGACTTTGATTTCACCTCGTACCCGTTTGAGATTTTCTCGCACCACATCCATGCCCACACCCCGACCTGATAGGGCTGTGACTTCGTCTTTGGTGCTAAACCCTGGCTCGAAGATCAGGGAGAGCAACTCTTCGTCACTGGCCGCAGCCAAGAGGACTTCATCTAATCCCATTTGGCGGGCGCGATCGCGAATTTTTTCCAGAGGAATACCCCGACCATCATCGCTGAGGGTAATCAGCGTTCGGTTGTTACGATGGGAAGCCCGAATTTCAATCAAGCCCTTCTCAGATTTACCACAATTTTTCCGAGTCTCAGGGTCTTCAATACCGTGATCAAAAGCGTTCCGCAGCAAGTGCATCAATGGATCGCTCAAAGCTTCTAAGACATTGCGATCGATTAAAGTAGTTTGCCCATAGATCTTCAACTCAACAGGTTTACCATATTTCAAAGACATTTCTCGTAACGCTCGAGGAAAGCGATCGACGATATCAGACAGCGGTCGCATTCGCATCTGAGTTAAACGGGTTTGTAACTGCCGTGCTGTCTTATTGAGTTCACGAGTGGTTTGTTCCGTATCTTCCAAACCCAATTCCACATCACTGGTGACTTCCTGAATCTGCACGATGGTCTCCATGACTTCCTGCGAGAGCAAGTGCAGATGATTAAATTGATCCATCTCTAGAACATCAAATCCGCTACGCAGATGATCCCAGCCACTTTGTGAAGTTGTAGTTGCAGTCTCAGGTAAACCAGACGTAGAGTTGACTAGCGCAGGCGAGGTGATAGCGATATGAGTTGAGGATTTATCATAAGCTGTTCGCAATTGACCATTAACCTGTTCCAAAGTTTGTACCCTTTGGCTCAAAGTGTTGACCAAATCACGTATACGCTTAAGTTGTAGATTCAAACCGTTCCGTTCAATTGTTAATTCACCAAACAGTTCGTTTAATTGATTCAGATGTTTTAGTGGCACCCGGACTGTATTTTCGACCGTGGATTCAGCTTTGGGAGCAGTGAATTCAGGTTTTGCATCCAACACTCGCATTTCTGTCGCATGAAGCTCTACGGTAGTGCGATTGATTTTGGTTTTGGGTGGTTTTGCTGAGGTAGATGGGGTTGTTGTTGCAGGCCACGTCTCGACTGGAACAGATTGGAACTGAGAGACATCTGACTGCACAGAAAAAGATTCAGCAGGTGACGGTGATGCGATTGCCTCTGCCTCTACAACCGCATCTGCCCAAGTCTCAGCCACTACAGATTCAGGATCAGCAGAAAAATGAGCATCTGCTTCAGCAATCAAGACTTTCCATTCTTCGGGAAGATTATCTTCCAGATCAAAATCTGCTAGAGGAGAGGAGAGAAATTCTGGAGTTTCTTCCTCAAAATCGGGTGTCTCTAGAGAAATGTCAGAAATCAGTGGCTCTGACACCTCTTCCTCAGAAATCAGTGGTTCTGGCATTGGCACCGCTGCCTCGGTTATTGGGGTTTCAGCAGCCAACAGGTCTGACACTGCTTCTGGTACTGCTTCTGGTACTGCTTCTAGTACTACTTCTGATATCGCTACCTCAGAAGCAAGAAGTGCTGGATTTGCTTCCTCTGAAATAGCAGAATGTAGAATCTCCAATTCTGCATTTAGGTCTGCATTTAAGGATTCTGCATTTAGGGATTCTGCAATTGGGAATTCTGAAGTTGAAAGTTCTGGAACTGAAAGTTCCAAGTCCTGGAGTTGTGAGTCTAGCAATTCCGCAGTTGCAGAAGATGTAGCCAAAGTGATCGCATCGGGATCATCTGGTGGATTGGATGATTCAGACAAGTCCGACAGATCTGACAGATGGCTTCGTCCCAGTTGGGCAAAGCTTTCTGCTTCAGCAAGCAAAGCCTGCCATTCTTCCGGAAGGCTGTCTTCTACAGTCTCTTCCGCCATCAGATCTGGGCTGGCAGAAACGAACTCTGATGCCAGAAGAGATGCTTCTGTTGCCGATGAGGATTGGTCTGGTAGGGTTCTTTCTAATTGGGCAGTTTCTCCAATTTCCTCAACTATCGGATTCCAATCCTCTGGTGAAATTGTTTCCCAGTCTACTTGCTCAAACCTCACAGGGAAACCGTCGAATTGCTCTTCTGCTAACGCCTCCTCATCTAGTTCTTCTAGCGGTTCTGGATAGAATGCTTCTGCTAACGCCTCCTCATCTAGTTCTTCTAGCGGTTCTGGATAGAATGCTTCTGCTAACGCCTCCTCATCTAGTTCTTCTAGCGGTTCTGGATAGAATGCTTCTGCCTGGACAGTGGAGGCGGTATCTTCCGGCGCGATCGCTGACCATTCCTCTAACAGGGAAGAGTAGGGCATCATCAACAGAGCATTTTGATCCATTGTCAACTCTGGTGAGAGTTGCTCCCAGGCATCCGAGGAATGGAGTGGTTCCGGCTCTGGGACAATCCATTCCTCGCTTTGAATTTCTAAAGTGGTGGGTAAGGACTCTAAATTGCCCGTGAGAACTAGAGCTTGCGATCGCCGCCAGATTTGCAAGGCTTGTCGGGCTACCGTTTCCACATGCTCAGGTATCGCTTTAAGATAATGATCAACCGATTGGCAAAGTTGGCTAAATGCCTCCAGTTGCAACATTTCACCCAATCCGCCCAATTCCTGCGCCAGAATTTCTACTTCCTCGCGCAGACAGGGACTCCCCTGTTCCAAAACCAACTCCAACCGTTGTAAACAGCCTTCCACTTCTGTTTGAAATAACAACGGAATGATATCTTGTCCTTCTTCCGGGGAGAGCACGGAAGCGGCATCTTCTGATTGTGGATCGCCTAAACGCTCATACAGTTGTTCAAAAACAGGCAATGCCTGAGCTTCTAGCCATTCATGCTCAGATGAAACTGTCTCTAATCGATGCTGTAAGAGGGCAGTGCGATCGCACTGAATCACTTGGCGCAGGCAATCTACACTAAATAGCAGGAGTTGCTCTAGTTCAGCATCAACCGACACCGAATTTTTTTGGATTTTTAGCACCTTAAAGGAATCCTCTAAACGGTGTGCTAGCTGGCTCAAGGTCTGAAATCCCATCATACCCGCGCCCCCTTTGACAGAATGGGCGGCTCTCATTGCGGCGTTGATTTTTTGGCCATCAATGCCGTTGGTCGATAGTCCTAACACTGCATCTTCTAACGTGCCTAAATACTCTTGGGCTTCATCTAGAAACTGCAACTGAATCTCAAGTTCTTTGTCCTTTGACATTGCCTTTCAACCTCCATCCCTTGACCCTTTTTAACTCGTGAGGTGTAAACCATGAGTAGTGAGCAATAGACGCACTAATGAGGAGCAAGAAGAAATTCCTCACTCACTCACTCCTCACTGACTAACTGCTAAACTCCTGTTTCAAACGCTCCTACCGATGCTTGCAGTTCTTGGGCAATCTCAACGGTTTGTTGCAGGGCTGTAGACACCTGCAGCGAAGATTCAGAAGTTCGTTCAGAAACTTGAGCAATCTGCCGCATTAGATCAGCAACTGTTTCAGAGGTTTGCACCTGAGAAACTGTTGCTTCAGAAATGTATTGCACCAGTTCATCAATCTGTTGAGACACTTCCAGAATTTGATTAAGGCTGTGCTTCGCATCTTCTACCAGATGTGTTCCTTCGACCACCTGAGTGGTACTCTGCTCCATCGCTTCCACCACCAGGCTGGTTTCTCGCTGAATGTTATCGACGATTTTCTCAATCTCTTGAGTCGCAGCAGACGATCGCGCCGCCAGTTCCCCTACTTCTTCCGCAACGACTGCAAATCCCTGACCTTCTTCACCCGCCCGTGCCGCTTCAATGCCAGCGTTGATAGCTAACAGGTTGGTCTGCATAGCGATTTGATTAATCAAAGAGACGACTTTAGAGATCTGCTGAGAGGCTTCACCCAAACGCTTCACCTTCTTTGCAGTTTCGCCAAACGTTTCTCGTAAGCTCAAGATGTTCTTCACCGTTAAGTCCATTGCTGAACTTCCCGTTGCCACCGTCGTGGAAGCAGTGCGGGCGACTTCAGCCGCTTGACGAGCATTTTCAGCCACTTCAAAAATCGATCGCGTCATCTGTTCTACCGATACCAAAGTGCGCGTCGTCTCTTCGGCTTGAGTCATGGCTGCTTCAGCCAATTCTCGAATAGACCCTTCGTTCTCACCCAGAGATTGGTTGACTAGAGAAGAGGATTGTTTCACTTGAACCACAATCTGCCGCAAACTTTCGATAATGGAGTTGAAGAAGTCCGCTACCGTACCAATTTCGCCTGCTGTTACCTCTGCCCGTACCGTCAAGTCTCCGCGTGAAGCTCCTTCGATGTCGCCCAACAGTTCCACCAATTGTCGTTGCAAGGCTTCTTTCTGTTGACGTTGCTCTTCTGAGAGTTCCTCCGCCTGTTGCCGGACGCGCTCCCGTTCTGCAAACAGTTCGGATTGTTCTAGAGCAAATCCTAACTGAATGGCCAGTTGACGAATAAAGTTAATCTCGCTCTCGTCCCAGGCACGGGGAGCAGAACATTGGTGAGCGATCAATAGTCCCAACAGGTTCTCGTGGGCCAGGATGGGAGCCACGATGTTGGCTTTCACTTGAAAGGGTTCCAGGATCTTGATGTGACAGGGACTGAGACCAGCTTCATAGATGTTTTTGGTGGCTTGGACTCGTCCTTTGCGATATTTCTCAACATAACTGTCGGCAAAGCAAGGATCGACAATCACAGAACCCAGGGCCGCTGGATAGGTCGGCTCAATCGACTCGGCCACAACGGTGCCTTGCCACTGTTCATCAAATAAGTAAACAACGGAACGGTTTGCTTGCAGAGATTCCCTTAAACCATTCACCACGGTGCGGAAAATTTTGTTGCGATCGAGGGTTTCCCGCATCTGCGTGACGATTTCGTTTAACTGGCGTTCTAATCGTGCTATCTTTTCCTTTTGAGCAAATAGTTCGGCTTGCTCCAAAGCAAATCCAAGCTGCACCGCCATTTGTCGGATAAAGTTAATGTCATTATCTTCCCAGGTGCGTGGCCCCGAACACTGGTGAGCGATCAGTAAACCCATCAGATTATCCTGGAACAGAATAGGAGCCACCAGATTGGCTTTGACCTGAAACGGTTCCAATTGCCGTAAATGACAATCGGTCAGGTTGGCCTCATAGATATTGGCGGTTGCTTGTACGCGCCCTTGACGATACTTTTCCACATAGCGATCGGCGAAACAAGGATCGGCAATTGTTGCTCCTAGAGCCGAAGGATAACCCGTTTGCACAGATTCTGAAATAACAGTGCCTTCCCATTTCTCGTTAAACAGGTAAACGATCACGCGATTGGCTGCCAACACTTCTCGTGCCCCTGTGACCACGGTGCGGAAGATTTTGTCGCGATCGAGGCTTTCCCGCATTCGGGTTACCAACCCATTGAGTTGTTGCTCTCGCAGGGCTGCTTGGCTCTGTTGACGTAAGAGCGTCGCCTGAGAGAGCGCATAGCCAATCTGGGTAGACAGTTGTTGAATCAATTCCACTTCTGCCTGCTCCCACTTGCGGGGCCCAGAACACTGGTGAGCGCATAGTAAACCAATTAATTCCTCACCCACCATGACAGGAGCGACCATATTGGCTTGCACTTCCAACCGCCGCAGAATCTCGCAGTGGCAATCCGACAGTTTCGCATCTGCCAGGTTCTCGACAATGGAGACTCGCCCCGTCTTAAAGCGCTCGATCGCTCCTGGCACAAGTGGGTCATAAATATTCTGACCCAGAGCACGAATCCAGCCTCGTCCCACGGATTCCGCCGTGATATATCCGCCTTTGAAGTCAGGGTTAAACCGATAAATCACAACGCGATCGACCTTGAGCACGTCCCGTACCCCATCCACAGAGGTGCTGAGAATCTCATTGAAATCGAGAGAACGACGAATTTTACTGGTGACTTCCGCCAGCAGTTGAGCGCGTTCTGTGGCAATTTGTTGCCGCCGATTTTGCTCATTCAATCGAGTTTCGGTAGACATCATCGTATCTACCAGGTGATTGAAAGACATGGTTAATCGCCCAATTTCATCTGAGGCTAACACTTCTGCCCGGACGGTGCGATCGCCCTCGGAAACCCGTCGAGCAGTTTGTTGTAAACGATGGATTGGACGAGCGATGGTTCTGCCTAGAAAGACGGCTAAGAGAATATTTATAATAATTGCTGCGGCTGCGATCGCTAGTTGTAGTAACAGAGTGTCTTGCAGCAAGGCATTTAACATGTCTTCTGAAGTACCTCGTACCAGGATGGCGACAGGCTGTTCATTGAAATTCAACAGCGCTTTAGCTGCCATCGTGTAGGTTCTATTCCCAACTTGTACTCGTTGAGCGACGGGCTGTCCACTTGCTGCTACTGCTTGCTCCAATAGCGCCGTATCCATTAAGGACACATTGATCTGTCCCTGTTCAACTTGATCGCTACCAGCCAGATCTTTTGAGCTAGCTAAACTTAACTGACCATCTTGTTGCAGATAAACCGCGCTGTAACCATTGTTAAAAGCCGACAAAGTGGTGTCAACGATGGGCAACTTGTTGTTAACGATATCCCCCGACACCAACACTCCAATCACTTCTTGAGTGACAGGGTCATTCACAGGAGTAAAAGTATACCGAATCAGGGCATCTTGATCGGAAAAGCCCTCTGGTAAGGTGGGAGATTCATTTTTGAGTTCTGCCCAACTGACCACCTCACTGGTTTTGATTTGACGAGGATTGGCTAAAACTGTACCGACAATGCCATTCGGATCAAATCTATCGCCTGTGCGATCGGCGTTAGCATTGGCAATGATACGCAAGTTTTTACCCACGAGCGTGGCGTATTCAATGTCTCGCGACTCTATCTCGTTTCGCAAGATCCGTTTGACTTGCTCTATAGATTCTGGTGGGGTCGGACGATTAGCCGCTACTGCCCTAGCCGCTTCGATAATAGCTAAATTATCGGCTTGTCCTCGAAAACCAAACCCCATCTGGTTAATTTTGATGTTATAGCTCGTCTCTAATACTGCTAATTCAGATTTGGCTTGATTCAGCAGCAAAGCCCGTCCACCCGTCACAATTAGAATGGAACTAACGCCCACTAGTCCTACAACTGAAATGGTTTCTGAAGTCAAGAGACCAAGGAGTTGCTTTCGCTGTACAGGCAAATCATAGAACCACTGGAAGAAGGGGGAAGCTTTACCTTTATAGGCTCCGGTTGCTTTGTTCTGGGTGTAGGTCACGCCCCGATATTGATAATCTGCCAGAGTCATATCCCCGTTGATAGAACTGTTTTGGAGAGGTTGAGAGGATTGTTCTAACTCTGTTAGTTTTGAGTTTTCATTGGGCTGGTCTGGTTCGTTATTGGTCAACATTGAGCGGAATCGAGTGGTCATATGATGAAATGCCTCGCAGCGAAAGTAGATGAACAGAAAGGGGATATGGGGAGAGTAAAAGAATTAATGGTAGTAGAAAAGCTAACTACTTACTGCTCTGAGAACTAGCTGACAACTAAGGCAAGCTATCCATCAAATTCTTAGATTATCAATATTCACAATAGCAATAGTGTTGCTAGTTGCACTGTCCAACTGTAGCGCAGGCATCTTACCATGCTATATTGCCTGCGCTATGTGGTGTCTATAAAGGATTATTGGCTTCTACCGATAGACTAATTACGAAGTGTAGGAGATTGGGCGATCGCTATTGCATCGAGCACTAGAACAATTTCTTGTTGCTGAAAAAGGCAACCCTGCAAGTAAGGCACTAACGATGCAGTCACATTGCCGAACGGAGATTGAATCAAATGAGGTTGCACCCAGGTAATGCCTTCAACTTGCCGAACAGCTAACCCCAGAGGAATAGAACCCACTTGAATCATGATCAAGTTGTATTGTTGTAGGGTTGTACTGAGCATCGGTAAATTGAGCATTTGAGCTAAATCAACCACCCAAAAGACGCGACTGCGCCGGTTAATCAGCCCCAGGGTGCAGGCAGGCATGTTGGGCATGGGAGTGATCCGGCGGGAAGGCAACGTCATCACTTCCTGAACATGCTGCATCGAAAATACAGCAGAAGTTTGTTGATCAAGGTGAAATTTGAGATAGGCCTCTCCAGGAGCTTTTTGAGAACGGTTGAGCGGTTGAGCCAGGGTTAAAGAGTTCATGCCATCAGCCTGCTACAGATTTAACAGCGCGCACGAGTTGTTCGCGGGTAAAAGGTTTGGTGATATAGGCATCTGCACCTTGTTTCATGCCCCAAAGGCGATCGATCTCCTGATTTTTAGAGGTGCAGATAATAATCGGCACTCGCTCTGTTTCAGGGTTTTTCTTGAGACTGCGGCATAATTCAAAGCCGCTCATTCCAGGCATCACTACATCTGTGATGATGACATTGGGTTTTTGCTCGATCGCTTTTGTCAATGCTTCTTTAGCACTCACAGCATTAATCACACTGTAACCGCTTTCTCGCAAATAGTGACTCATCAATTCCATTTCCGAGGGTGTGTCTTCTACAACTAGAATTGTTCCCATCAAAGTTAAACTCATGCTAAATTCTCCTGAGGTCTTTCTGAACCAACTTAAGTGTTTCTGCAAACTCTCACCTGCTTGCATCAACGCCACACGCTTCACACTAGTTGAGATGCTTGAAGATCATTTTGAGCAAATCAGATTGAGTGAAGGGTTTAGTGAGATAACCCGATGCCCGCACGAGTTTTGCTTTCGCCCGATCCACAAAGCCAGTATGTCCGGTGACCATAATGATTGGCGTGTTTTTGAAATTGGAGTGCTTCCGCAATAATGAGCACAATTCATACCCATCTAAATTAGGCATTTCCACGTCCAGCAAGATCAAATCCGGTTTATTTCTAATGATTTGCATTAAAGCTTTCACCGGGTCATTGATCATCAAGACAGTAAAACTCTTGTCATCTAAAAATGACTTAATCGCTTGTAACACGGTTTGGCTGTCATCAATGCAAGCAATAGTATAGGTGTGTTTTGTCTGAGCTTCAGGTGGTTGGATGAGTGTTGGTTCACCCGTACTGATGGTTGAATTTGATTTCAGATGAGTTTTGGGAACTTCTTCTGGATTGCGATTTAAGAAGAGGGAACTTTGTAAGGTAGAGACAGGTTGATTCCCTGAAGATTGACGTAACCTCAATTGATTCTGACAATATTCCACTAAAGGCCGCAAGTCTAGCTGACAAAACTTAGGAAACTCGCCGAGTTTGCTCTGGCTGATCAGTTCATAACTGCCTTCACGAATTGCCAGAAAAGATTCAATCACTTCCCGGGCCAACTCTTCAATGAGCGTGGCTGCCTGACCCGGTGTAAGGTACTGCTGTTCAACTAACCAGATGATTGCCTGATAATCGCGATTTTGAATGTAATCAGCTTCTGGCAAGTTTTCAAATAGGACGCGAACTTGTACTCTGGTCGCACTGACTAACGTCGGAATTTGGCTGCTGAGTCGCCGCAGATGGCGATCGAGTCGTTCAAATGGATCAACTGAATTCGTGGCATAAATCAGCTTCCCTTGCTCCAGAAAAAGTGACCAAGTAGCTGATCTGCTGGATACCTGCAAACAACCGTTGGTTTGACGACTAGTCAACTGTGCTAGCAAGCTAAGTGGGTGCAGTTTTTGAGAGGGTCTGTAGCTAGGCATGGAGATGGTGTTCATGGATATCTACTCTGATTCAGCTAGAGGTTGACAAATGTAGAAATCGACGGTAACTGTAACTGTCACACCAGGCTTACAATTGCTTGTGCAATTAAATTTAGATAGCTGTAGCCGGACTAGTTCTCTCCTCATCAAGCCAATGTACATTACTCGTTAGAGTGTTTGAGACGCAGGATTACAGCAGCGTAAAGCTATCTCAAATCGGTTTGCAGCCAACTGGTCTATGAATTGATGTTGACAAATCGATTGAATGAGCACCCGTGAGACGCGCTCCGGCTTGGATAGGACTGATACAGTTTAATCAACTTGGGAAACTTTAACCCTGGATAACTCAGAAGGTTATGCCCATGAAATCAAAAGGCGAAACCAACCCTGAAGCAATTTGCCATGTTAGCGAACCTGTTGTAAATCAACCAGGCGGCAGGTGATGCTGAAGATCTGAATGATGAAGTGGTAGAAGATGTAGAGTTATGCTAATCCGTAAATTAAGATTAACAGTTGACATCAAATGATCGTATAAAAGAACCGTAAAGAACCTCCAAACTGAAATAAAGATAGTATCTAATTTGGGAGACGAACTAACTCAATCATGAGCATTTCATCTCCAGTCTTAACTTCTTTTAGAGTAAATGTAAACGGATGATTATCTGTAATAATAAGCACAAGTATATTCAACAGTTTACGCATTAGAAATGGTTCTTGCAATTTTTTCTACCCCACCTTCTGCAAAGATTCGCTGAGTTGATGTGAAGCAACATTCAGTCTTCGATCGCCTTTAACAATTCTATTTGAATCGTGAAAAGGGGCTTAAGCCCCTTGTTCCCGTATTTCGTACATGATTCAAGATGGCTATCAATTGAGAAAGACCTTGGGGAACATCGGTTGCGCCCGTGTTTCTCCAGAATTTTTAAATCGCTTCTATTTCTTCTCTATTTTCTTCTCTGTGTCCTTTGTGTCTCTGTGGTTCCCCATCTTAACCCTTCAACGGTCATGCACCCAATCAGCCTTCTAATCGAGCGATCGCAATAGTTCCCTGATCTTGCGTCGTTGTTGGCGGTCTAGCACCTGGGGGAAACTGAGTTCGATCGCCACTCGTTGTGGGGTTACAGGTGTCTCAGCTTTAGCAAATTGGGGCTGTTGTGAAGTCATGGTCAGGTAAGTGTTCAAGCTCCCAGGCAATTGCTCAATCTGCTCTACTCTAGCCAGAATACTGGAAGGGGCTGGATCGTCAGCATTGCGACTCAAGAGCAGCCCAATAATGGGACGAGTTTGCTGGAGTTGTTCTAATTTGGGAATCGCAAAATATTCCAACTCCACCCGCAAGTCCTGTGTGCCCAGTTCGGTGACTTTACCGGAATAGGTGACGCTTTTCCAGCCTTCCCAATAGAGTTGGGCGATCGCCTCGACCTGCTTGCGGACTTTCATGCCCGTTTCTGGACGCACCTCACGAAAAGCTCGACCTAAACTGCTGGCAATGAAACGCAGCGATTGAATGGGCTGGTCAAATTCGGTGCGTTTCTGAGAGTACCATTCTCTGACATCGGAATAGATGACGACAACTAAATCATCTAATTGTCCCCTGCTGGGATTGCTAAAATCTACTGCCAGTATCGTTTGCAATTTATCAGTCGCAACTGCACGAATCACACGAGCATCCAATAAGGCTTTAGCACCGAAGTCCCCAACAATTTCGACTCTGACTTCATCAGGCACGTTGGGCCAAACATCCAGCAGGATTTGAGCGCCTGTTTCGCTGACATTGACTGTTGTTCCCACCCAGCTTTGTTGTCCGCTGTGGATTACTGCGGTGAGCTTACGGGGGAGGCGGTGAGCGCGCCGCAGTTGCGGTTGCTCAAATGCCACCAGGCAAGCTGCCAACACGAGTAACAAGTTGAACACGCCCCAAATGGAGTTGATGAACACGGCTTGAGCATCTAAGGGACGCAAAAACAACCAGAAGGGCACGGAAATCAAAGAGGCTCCCGTCAAGGCCGCCAGAATTACCAGGTAGCGGACTGAATCCAGGTCAAAACTGCGCTTATTGACCACCAATCCCTTATCCGTCACGTTAAATTTACCCAACTTAGGATTAATCATCGCCAGTAGAGTAACAATGCCAGCCTGAAATGACATAGCGAATTCATAAATTTCATTCCAGAACGAGAAGCGAACGTGTTTATACGGAATGTGATTAGCCTGCATGGACAAAATAATGTGTGGCAGAGCATAGAATAACGTTTCAATCCCTAATCCCCTTACCGAGCTAATGCCAAATAGCAAGAACAGATTGGGAGCGATCGCATACATCAATCGGGGGAACCCAAAGAAAAAATGCGAAGTGGCACTGAAGTAGCACAAGCGCTGTCCGATCGTCAGTTTTAACTTGCGGTTGAGCAGCGGATTTTCGGTTCGGAGAATCTGTGCCATGCCTCTGGCCCAACGCACCTGTTGCCCAACGTAGGCAGAGAATTTTTCAGGAGCCAATCCTGCCACCATGATTTTGTCGTAATAGACGGTTTCATAGCCCAAAGAGTGTAACCGCAGGGAAGTGTGGCAGTCTTCAGTGACTGTTTCAGTTGCAATGCCGCCAATTTGCACAAGATATTCTCTACGGACAATCGCAGCCGATCCACAAAAAAAGGCAGCATTCCAGAAATCATTTCCTTTTTGCAAAACTTTATAAAATAACTCGTTACCGACGGGAACTTTTCCTCGTGTCAACAGGTTCCGTTCAAACGGGTCTGGATTATAGAACCAGTGGGGCGTTTGCACCAATGCCACTTTGGGATTGAGGAAAAATCCGACGGTCTCTTGCAAGAAAATGCGAGTCGGAATATGGTCGCAATCCAGAATCATCACCAAATCGCCATGAGTTTTGTTCAAGGCGGTGTTAATATTTCCTGCCTTGGCGTGTTCGTTGTTATCCCGTGTCAGCATGGTGCAACCCAGTTCCGCACACGTCTGACGCAATTCTTCCCGACGGGCACGATATTTCTCGGCTCGACCATCATCCAAAACATAGACTTGTTTCTTGTCGGCTGGATAGTCGATCGCCAGTGCTCCTAACATTGTCTTGCGAACAATTTCTACGTCTTCGTTGTAGGTAGGGATATAAATATCAACAGTCGGTAATTTCTCTAGAGGGATAGTGGAGAGATCAATAGGCTTTCGGTGGTTGATCCGGGAGGTTTGAAAATAGGCCAGCACGAGTGTGGCAATGCCATACATTTCTGCGGCATAGAGCAGCAAACTAAAGAAAGCATTGACAATACCGTCTAGATTGATTGTGTAGAACGTCCGATAGTACAAATATCTGAGTGTGGCAAACAGACTAAAAATCATTAGAAAAAGATGTAGATGCTCTTTGATTTCGTTGTCAGTTTGTTGCTCCTCGACATCTAGAATGAATCGTCCCGTAAAAATTAAAAACAACGTGACAATGCCTTGCTGCCAAATTGGTAGACGCATAGTCACAAGGGGTGAAAAGAATATCAATGCTGCTACAACCATAATCAGCAAGTGATACTGATTATGGTATTGAAATAGCCAGTTAAATGTTTTAGGAATGGAACTGACTAGCAGATGGATAATCTGTTCTTGCCGGAGAAAAAAAAACTTTTTACTGCGATGCTGCCGCTGGGATTGCACATTAGTGGATTGACTAACCATTCATTTTTCCCTGCTGTGTGATCAATTGTTGATACATTTTTATTTGGCAACACATTTCAATAGGGTGGGCACTGCCCACCCTACTGTGTTCTTAAGATTAGAATAGGTTTTTCATCTCAGTACCGTTGGTAAGTTATTACGTTCAGTTGTTTTCTGGAAATTAAAACATGATTCAGTTTTTGTTGCTTTCTAGAGCTAAACGCTTGAGGTAAGCCTGGATCATGCCATAGAGCACCAGTGAAGCAATCAACATACCAGGAGCAACTACAACCCAACTGCTAGCCAAACGTTTAAGGAATCGTCCTCTGGGATTGACAGCAACAACATCTTTTTGTGGAGACTCTTGCAGGAATTCAAAACTATACGCATCTGGATCATAAGGAGAAGGATTAGGTTCATTGGCGCTAATCAAGACCGTATCTCCTTCTATTTGATGAAAGAGTGAATCTTGAGCAAAGAGATCTCGCAGTTGCATTAACCCTGTCTCGGTTTGACTGCTGAGCACTAGCAATGCCCGTTGATTGTTCCAGGGTGAGAGTACCTGCTTCAGTAAACCATCTGCATCTGGAAAAACCTGCACCTGACTGTCTCCCCATTGGCGAGACAAAGCACCCTTCAAAGCGAAGCCTTTGATTGGCTCAAAAGCCTCAGGGAAAGGAAATTGGTTACGAATGCCGATACCAACTAGATGATGCGAGTTCCGCTGTTCCATTGGCAATTTGGCAGCGCGATAAGTTTGCAGTTGCACTGACTCGGCTTTACTGAGTCGTCCCATTCGTTCTGCAAACTCTAACATCAATTCCAATTCAGGCACCGATGGAGAGTTGGGCATGACGATATCTGTTTGGGAGAAGTCTTGCGGGGCAGCAAAGGGATATCCGGTTCGCAACAGCTTTAAATCTGGCAGACGAGCAATATTCTCTCGCTTCAGTGCAAAACTGCTATCTGCATGAATCGTGCCCCAGAGTTGCTGATCCGTAACGCGACTGCAAGAGCGACGTTCACGTGGGTCTAGCCGGAAATTAATTTGCATTTTAGATTGAGGTGTGACGCGATCGGCTGGAATTTCCACTTTGAGCGATTGATGTTTCGCGCCATCAATCGAGGTCAATCGAGAACCACCGATCGCCACATGATCCACCATCACTTCCACCAGAGAAGTCAGCGGATTGATTTGGGGACTGTAGCTGTAGCGTAGATTAACCGTTGAACCGGGTTCAAATTGATCATCAGGCAACGCTTTGAAGTCAAACTCTAGTGCTGGCGAATGGGAACCTCGCACCGTGGTGTCGGCGATCGCTTGTCCACCATAGGTCTTCAAGTCTTGCAGCAGAAATGAATTTTCTAGAGGCAAATATCCTTCCCATGCTCGAATCGGGGGAGATGCAACTTGACGGACCTGGTCAACTAGAATGACTTGTCCAGTCCCCAGTTGGCGATCGCGCCCCTGTGCTAAAAACTGAACCGCCTTCTCAACGCCCGCCATACTATTTCCTGTGGCCACCAGTGTGGGAGCGGTATTATTTTTTGCTGCCGTCAGAATTAAAACGCCGACATCATCTGGTAGGGGTTCCTTCTTGCTGTCTAAAAAGCGATCGCTCGCAATGGCTACAGGTAATTTGAGTGTTTTCAAGACGGGCTGAGTTTTAGGAGTACCAATGACTAACAGGCGCTCGTTTTTCTGAAGATCTTCTACTGTTTCGATAATGCGACTGTCTAGAGCGCGATAGTCAGCAATCCGTCCCAGCGCCATCTGAAACCTGCTGGTTGCTGTGAGCCAGGTTTCTTCAATGTCGGTAGCATCAGGTGGTTTCAAATAAGCAATCTGATTGGCTTCTAAGCTCAACTCATCATAAATCGGGTAGGGATAGCGTTTGAAATCGAGGGTAATCGGCTGCGGCGTGTATTCAAACACGATCTTGGAGTCGGGTAGCACCTCAGACCACAGAGATGGATCATATGGGTCTTGAGTGCAGGTGGGAGAGTTGTTTTGCAATACGGCAACCAACAACTCGTTGTAGTCCCGAATCAAATTCAACGGTATATCAAAGACGACGTTGCCAATCTCTCCCTGCTTTTTGTTGAGCGGCACGCTGCCTACACTGGTGCCGTTGACGATAACGGTCAAGTTAGAGCGAGTGGCGAACAGGGCAGACGAATGGCGAAAGCGTAATGCTACCTTAACCGACTTGGCCTCCCAGTTGCGGGGACGGGTGAACTGTAACCGCGCTTCATCATAGATGCCATCAAAGCGGAAGCGATTGCCAATGATGGGACTGCGGTTGAATTCAATGACGTATTGACCGGGTTTATCGGCTGCGACCAAGGGGGCTGGTGGCAGGTTTGCTAACTGCAATTGGCGTTGTGGGCGGGTCGGAGCGGCAGGGGATGCAGGTGTTGCCTCTGGTGTGGTAGGCGATCGCGTTGAGGATGCAGCAGGTGATTGCGCCTGCACGGTGGGCAGAAACCACCCTAAGGTCAGGCTGAGGCTGAGTCCACAACTCAGTAGTAAAAGTCCTAGCCACAAGGCAACTTTAGTAGACCCGCGACGACGGCGCAACGGATCTGTTGCCGTTTGAGGAGACAGTAGATGGCGAAATTGGCGCTTCATAGAGGGTCGTGAGTGAAGGGACAGAGAGTAAAAGTTGTAGGGTGGGCACTGCCCACTTTGCACAAACGCTTTGAATCAGACGGGTTTTGTGGTCTACAGAGAGGCTAATACTGTTCCCAGTTGCGTAGGCAGACCCACCCGACAGAAAGGCTAATATCGTTCCCAGTAAGGTTGAAAACCTCGTTGCTGGAGTAAATTCACCCGTAATTCTCGAATTCGTTGAGCAACAGTCGGATCAGACGTTCCTGCTGCTTCCTGCTCCGTCCGCAATGCCGTGAGTTGCTCTAGAGCTTGCAGAGGCAGATTTTGGGCAATACTCAGATCGGCTAAAACTCGGCGCGTCTCCCAATCGTTGGGTTTTAATTCCAGAATCCGTTGGTAAATCGACTCGGCTTCAGCATATCGGCGTTGCTGGAACCGGACACCACCCAATGCTGCCATTGCCCCTGTATTTTCAGGTTGTTGAGCCAAAATGTTCTGATACGCCTGAGCCGCCTGATCCAGTTCACCCAAAGCTTGAGCAAGTTCTCCCTGCACGAAGTACACACCCACGGGGTCAGAACTGCGGGCTAACAAATCATCAACGATCGCTTGAGCACGAATCGGATCGGTTTTAGCCAGAAGTTGTACCAACCGTCGATTAATCGCAATGCTGTCTGGCTCGATCGCAAGCAACTCAGCATACAGCGATTCACGTTCAGCAGTGGCAGGCAACGCTCCCACCAAACTAAATAATTCCGGTGGCGGTGGTGTATCCGCTTCACGGGTTAACCAGCGGTTCAAAATTTCAGTGGCTTCTGCTTCTGAAATTCGTTGAGTTTGATAAGCCAGACTAGCTCGACCCAGTTGAAAGCGTAAATCATCAGGACGGCGAGCAACCAGCTCATCGTAGATGGTCAAAGCAGCTTCTGGATTGCCCTGAGCAATCCGGACATTAGCCAAACCCGTAAGCACGCTATAGAGAATTTCGTCTCTAGGGTTGCTGGCAATGACAGATTGATAGCGATCGGCACTGGCTGCCAGGTTCCCTTCCCGCTGCTCCATGTCAGCCAAGAGTAGTTCTGGAGAAATATCCTGTGAACCTTCTGGAGTGGCTTGGTATTCTGCTAAAGCTGTCCGAGCCGCTGCAAAATTGCCTTGCTTCATGTAAATTTGAGCGATGCGGAAATGCAGAAACGGCGCTTCGATGTCTGTTGTCAGTAACCGTTGATAGACCGACAGTAGTTCTGGAGCAGGCGGATCGAGCCGAATTAAAGCCTGAGCTAGGGCCAGTTGTTCGCCCGATGAAGCAGGCAAGGTTTGCAAGAGGGGTTGTAGCTGTTCGGTTAATTCAACGCGAGAGATCTGTCCGACCTGCGCTGCGACAATCTTCTGTTTAACCTGCAAAATCAGGTCATCAGGCTGACGTTCCAATAATTGATTGTAGAGCGCCAGCGACTCTGCTAAAGCAGCATTCGATTCGCTGTAAACATCTGCCACTTCCCTGAGAAACCCAAAGGAAGGCGATCGCGTTTGGGCGAGTTCTTGCCGATAGAGGGCGATCGCCTCTTCGTATATCATCTCATTGCGGGACTGTCTACCGATTTGACTGAGGGACCGAGCCAGGAACAAACGAGCGTCATCGCGGTTGCGTAGCGGCTGCAAGGCCTCTAGTGCTGCTTCTGGTTGCTGATTGGCAGCGTAGGCGACAGCTAAAGCGGCCCGTAGTTGAATGGCTGTGGCATCCAATTGGGGGATTTGCTGCAAACGTGACTCCAGCACTTGAACGGCTTTGGCAGCGTTGTCCGTTTCCTGTAGAGCCAGCGCATAGGCTGTGATTGCCGTGTTAGGTAGGGTGCGTCCGCCCGTTTGATACCGTTCAAACAAAGCCAATCCCTGCGTATAATCACCGCTATAGGTATAGATCTGGGCTGCTCCTAAAATCATGTCTGGGGTGGGATTGTTTTGTAAAACGCGATCGTAATCTGCCAGGGATTCTCTAAACCGTCCTTGATAGCCCAGCAGTAAGGCCCGTTGGGCCCGTACTGATTGATTATTAGCATCCAGTTCTAACAAAGTCGTGAGGGCTTCAATGCCTCTCGCCTGCCATTCTGAACGATAGCCGCCCAATAACCCAATCGCGCTCAGGGCCTCTTGATTATCGGCATCCAATGCCAACACTTGTTGATAGGCATCCCAGGCCTCAGCATCCTGACCGTTGCGCTGGTGGGCGATCGCCAATCCCAATTGGGCTTCAACCGATTGAGGATAGCGTTGTACCGCCTGTTGAAACGCTCTGACTGCATCGCCCACCCAGCCGCGATCAAGGAGTGAATATCCCCGTCGCACAGGTTCAGGAACACTTTGCGCTTGAGCCATCAACACGAATGGCGTTGGCAAGAGCAAGCAGCCCAACGTCCAACTGAGCAACATCAGTTTGGGTAACCAATGACACCTCAGCCAAGAGAATCGAATAGGATTGCTTCTGTGAATCATCGAAATAGCCTCCCCAGTTCATCGGTATCAAAGTCTGCACGCACACGAAATCCAAAGACCGCTTCTGAAAACCCATCTCGCGCTTGCACGGCGGCGCCTGCTCGTAAATTCTCTGTTAGACGAATGTCGTAGAAGAGTTCCAGCACGTCTGGCACGTCGTCTCCAGCTTCGCGGCGTAGCCCATTATTAGACAGTTGCCGCCCGTACCCTAATCCGAGGCGATCGTCCTCCATAAATAAATCCAGCAGATTCATACCAAAACTAAAGGTGTCGCCGTCCTCGTCTAACTCCAAATTGTCATAGCGGCCGTACCGACCAAACAGTCCCAAATTCAGTTCGGGAATGAAATATTCGGCGTTGATACCATAGGCTTGTTCACGATCGCCCTCCTCTAGTCCGAAATCCTCGTTATCGTTATCTCTGGGTAACGAAAAAATTTCGCGGAAGCCATCTCTACCGACATCGCGGGCTGAAACATAAGTTCCTCGAATAATGGCTGTGCCAAACCGGAGAGCCAGTTCAGTGGCGTAGGCATCAATCGCAAATTCACCCAGATTTCGACTGGAGGAAAAAGCCGTCGCCCGGAAATCTAGATTATCAGTTATGCTCCAGTTGACCAGTGCTCCAATACGAGAACCAATTTCAGCCGCACTCAAAGCCGGGTTCGTTTGGAAGACAGAATTGAAAAAATGGGTTTCAGGATTTTTGGCAAAACTATTGCGATCGAAGTAGGAAGTCAAATCCATCAAACCTACGGTGAAACGTAAATTAGGGTAACTGGGTAACGAAGCGGTAGCATATAATTCGTTGATATCTAATCCAGCCCCTTCACCTGCAAAGGTTTCGCCAGCAGCCAAATCAACGATCGCGCCAAACATCAGTGATGGATTGACAATGTAAGTCCCTCTTGCCCGTAACCGCCCTGAGGGATCATCGCCTTCCACCAGAAACACGCCCTGCAAATTGACATCCAGAACATTTTCTGTTTCTGTTGCCATTGTTTCACTGGATATAGAAGCTCCGTCTCCCAAAGCTTCAGCAGTGGCTTGGGACAGGGTCAATTCCTCTAAATTAGCGGCAGGATTTTCTGCTCTGGCTGTCTCCTCGCTGAGTGGCTCGTCCTGAAGTTCTGAGTTCCACTCAATCAGCTCGGGGGCTGGGGCTGGGTCGATCACTGGCTCTAGCGGCGTGACCGTCTTCCAGGCAGTTTTGCTAGAGAGGGGAGTTGAATCTGCCGCAACCGAGAAGAACAGGCGATCGTTCTCTATTGTTTCAACCGCAAGGCGATGGGACGATGCATCTGCCTGAGGTAACGGTTCCTCAAAAGGAGTTAAAACCGTCCCTTGCTCAGAGGCAGATGGTTGTAGGGTTGTGGCAGCAGTAAGCTCGACATCAGTCGTGATGAAAGCTTCAGCAGGAGTTTGAATAAGATTTTGTGAGAGGCGATCGGTTGTTAGGGGTGCAGCAACGGTTTCTAGCGGCGTGTCATTTGCGACCGAGGCAGTTGCCCAGGTTGGCTGAACTTGAATTGCACTAATTAGTCCTAAGATAATCAGACTGCTGATGGTTGTTGCGCCAATTCGTAACCGTGTTAATAAACATGCTAACTGGCACAAGGCAGATACAGTCGAGACATCTAGATCACTGGCATGTCGATTCATCTTTTCTCACTGACTATGCTGAACGGATAAATTGGAAATAGTCGCAAACTTCCTGGTCAGCCCAAATACCGCTTGTCGTCAGAAGATCTTTTAGCAGTGAATAATTTAGCCGTCAGTAATTTTTGCTAACAGACATCTAACAATAGGTGATGAGAAGCAAGCATTTTGGACACATGAGTGATAAAAAATGTGCGGTCAAACAAGGTCGAGACTGATTGAATTGTTCTGTCATCTTCAGGAACATAGACATAGAAATGTCAGCAGCGAAGATCGAAATCAACAATATTAGTTTGCTCCCTGTCAGCTATATCTCGCCCTTACTTGAAATGATGCACCTTCAATTCTGGCAGAAGATTAAACGACGAGAGTCAGTGTAAGTGCGAATTTTCAGGTAGAGAAAAACAATCAGAATAATCTCCAAAAATGCAATGCCTAACTTCACTGTTTAATAGCAAATGAGTGTGTGATGATTAATCCATTGCATTTCTACACCCTCTATTTTTGATTGTAACTCTGCCTTTAAAGAAATGACTCATTCCATCATTTCTTGGTTCATTCAAATCAATCCGGATATTTCTCTAATTCAAACAAATCTAAATAAAATAGACCACAAAGGAGCTTCAAATATTTATTTAACTGCTTTTAATACACTGAGTAAGTACACAATAAAGTATCTTAATTAATGATTTATCAAATTTATAGTTTATTGCAATATGCATTCAAAATGGATTGCTTTACTCGATTTCTAAAATATCTTTAAAGTCAAAATCCAATTAATATTTGTGAATCAGGAGATGTAAAATATTCCTGATGAAACCGAAATATCCAGAATACTTAATTTTGATGAATAGCTTTACTACAGTTCGTCTCATCTCAACTTAAATTAGATCCAAAAAGCGATCGCGATATCCATACTAATCCTGATTCTCTAAACTTTTGGCAAATTTAGCGTATAAGATTGAAGTTGAGCTTGAGGCTATGCTAGCTTAGCAATAACTTGAGAAAGTTCAAACGTGTGCTCCTCGTGAAACTTTCCACTTATCCTCCTATTACCCTAGCGGTGGTTGGTTTTCAAGATGCCGTGCTGAGCGCGGTCGAAGCACTCGAATCATAGTGGGTTGAGCGCAATAGTTTCAGGCAATTAAAGTTTTTCCCGAACTCGTCATATCTATGGGTTTTACGCGACACATTATAGGATCGTCTTTTTTGCTGCTGTTGAGTGCAGGCTGCACTGATTTCCGATTTCCCAATCAACTTTCAGATGCGGCGATCGATTTGACTGTTAAAGCTGCCCCAGAAAAGGGAAACTTTGAGATTTCTGGTGTGGCAAGCCTGCCTGAAAAAACCAAGATTACTGTTGCTGCACTGCGTTATTTACAGCCTGAGATTGTCACCAACCAATCTGTCAAGTCTGGATTAACGTTTTCAGTTTTAGCCTATGACGAGGTTGAAGTCGCCAATGGGCAGTGGCAAACTCAGTTGAATCTCTGGGAAGTCGCACCTGATGGTCGGTTTCAAGAGGCTTGGCAAATTATTCAACCCAAGTTAAATTTGGCGCTTATGCCTCTGCCAGATGTTGTGTTTGTGGCGACTCTGGCTCCGGTGGAAAGATTGGTGGACTTGGAACAACAGTTAGCCCAACGGGGAAGGCGGTTGCCATCAGATAGCCTCAGTATTACTGTTGATGGAGAGAAATATTTACGGGTTGAGGAAGTCATGGCGATCGCTCTTCCCAATGGAAAAACCACTCCACCCCCTGTGAGACCAGAGGATATTAATGATGGCTGGGGAAATCGGTTTTTGCTTGTACCAGAACCCCAAAATCCTGTCTCTCTTGAATTTCCTACAGAACGGCAAACTAACGCTCCATTCAAACCGGAAGAAATTCTTCGCTAGTGCTCATTCAAATTGGAAATGTAGAGAATATTGTAGAGGCTTGACGAATAATCAAGTAATTGGGCAGATGTTTTGCCTACCATCAATCCATTGCCAGGAATTATGCAATTAATAATACAAACTCTATTGATTCAACTCCGCTTCTAAGGGGTTTCTAGTCAACGAGACTCTCTTCTTGCGGTGCTAGAATTGTCCCGGTCAGATCTGCATCTGCCAAATTGGCTCCTGTCAAATTGGCTCCTGTCAAATTGGCTCCAGATAAATTGGCTCCCCACAAGTTGGCTCCAGATAAATTGGCATCACTGAAGTCAACTCCACTTAAATTCGCACCCCATAGATCTGCCTCTGATAAATTTACTTCAGCCAAACTTGCTCCACTCAAATCCACACCGGACAAGTTCACGCCACTCAAATCACAACCCGCTAACAACGCGCCAGTTGAAATCAAATAGATACCGGCCTGCCCTGGGTCGAAGCCTTCAGGAAATCGAGTGGTTTCATCATAAATGGCAGCCTGAAAATTAGTATTTGTCAGTTTGGCAAATCTTAAATCTGCACTGAGTAAATTGGCTTTCCTCAAATCTGCCTGTTCCAAATCTACCTGTTGTAAGATAGCGCTGGAAAGGTTAGCTCCTTGTAAATTGGCGTAGTGCAGATCGGCTTGATAAAGGTCACTACCACTGAGATTAGCATTTCGCAAATCTGCACCAAATAGATTAGATCGGGTTAGATTCGTATTCTTTAAATCTGCCCTTTTTAAGTCAGCACCGCTCAAATCAACACCTGCTAAATTCGCTTGACCCAAAACCGTATCAGGAGCAATCCAGTAGGCTTCCAGTTCTTCAATATCAATTTCCTCTGGTAATTGAGTTGCTTCATCGTACAATGCTCTGAGCAATTTAGCATTGTTTAACTGTGATTCACGCAAGTTAGCTTCTCGCAAATCAGCACCTTCCAAATTCGCTCCCTGTAAATTAGCGAATTCCAAGTTGGCTTGTCTTAAATTTGCTCCTTTCAGGTTAGCTGCTGACAAATTTGCTGCGCTGAAATCAACACACCAAAAATCAGCATCCTGCAAATTTGCTCCCGACAAGTTGATTTGTTTCAAATTAGAGCCGCTGAAATCCCGTTCTCCAGCTGCATACTTTCCTAGAAGTCTTTCAACGCTGATTTCAATTGCCTTCATAACCATATTTCATCTTAGTGAGTGGTAGGAAGTTATTGGTATATACTGCGATCGCACAAGGTAGACCAGAATTTATTGTTCAATCCAGACAGCACATTTGCACCCTGTTCCAGAAACTTGTAATGCTTGATGTGGCGGCAAATTTGAGCAGTATATTGATCGTTTCATGGTTATGGGCCGCGTGAACGCAGGTTTCGTCAAGCTGCCGTTTCTAAATAGGCATCGGGTTGCCACACCCAAAGCGCACACCCCTTCTCAGAACAAGTGATGACAACCCTTTCTGCTTTATGGGTCAAGTTTGCTGCCAACTCTAAAGCTTTTTGCTTGGTCTTGCCAACTCTGGCTAGACAAAAGTAGCATCCATCGTAAAAGATGGCAAACCGATGATATTGCAGATGAGGAAGTTTAACTCGGCAATATTGAAATTCGTCCGTTGCATCCAGGAGTTTCAGAGGGGTTGTACTGCTGTTAGAAGCCGGATGGATTAGTTGAGAGTCGTTGACTAAGGAGGTCAGAAAAGTATCAGTGGCAGCGATCGCCTGAGAACTGCCATTCAGAGATTCTGGGGTTTTAGACAAAGGACTGGTGAAACCATCCAAATTATCCTGTATCCACAGTAAAGATGAGCGATCTACTTGACTTGTTTCAGTAACATCTGAGCCATTTGAAGTGGAGAGTTGGCTGTCTAATCTATCGCTAAAGGCAATTTCATCAAAGGCCATGCTATCCAAGCCGGATTGATTCACTAGCAAAGTTACAGGTAAATCCATTGGCTGTTCATCTGCCATATGTTCAGCTAATCCTTCAGCAAGCAGCATTATATCGTTGGTTGCTATCTCTGCCCCCATACCAACGAGTTTAATTGCCTCCAATTGGGACTCTTTGTCCTGTAATTTCTGCTGTAACGTGGCAAGTTGCTCTTGAGTTTTAGCTAATTCACTGGAAGATTGTCTTGCTCTTAACACCTCGGCAGTCACAACTCCCGATATCACACTGAAGATAATGGAGAACCCGATATAGCGAATTGCTGTGTCTCGATATTCACGATCGAATATCGGTTGAAGTTCAAGGCTCAAAACAGGAGGAATTTCAACGATGAGAGGTTCGGTTTGGATGGAAGCAAACGGCAACGTTAAAGCCGAAAAGGCAATGCTAGAGGTAATAACAGCGGGTATCCAAATTCCTTTAATGGGAGAACTACTCATATCTGACTGCTCTCAAAATTAGAACAAAGGGACAAGCAAAAAATGGAAGAGCAGTAGTGTACCCGTGAACGTTGAAAAGGCAGTAGAAAGTTTGCAATGATCTCTTAAATAATCATACTAGAGAAGTTATTACAAGCCGTATAAAAAGCATGTAAAGCATAAATTTCCGTAGTAGAACTGATCGATTTTACCTTTTAATAAATTCTATACGAATTATCTACTGAGTGGCTATTAAGTTCACTGAATCTTATTTGTTATCGTCTAGTTTTACCTTACAGAAACTTTAAATTAAAGTTCCGGACAATCAGGCATATCTGGGATAAAACCATTAGTAAGTATTTGCAATTACAATCGTCTTCATTTTGCACTATGAGTTTTAAGTCTGTTGTTGCTGTGATATTTGTTTTGGCAGCAACATTACCGATTGTGATTCGCTTCAGTTCACGACAAGAACAATCCTCAGAAAACCAACCCGTTCAATCGGTTAACCCCAAAAATCAACCTTCTTTAACACAGGCTCAATCTGTTGCTGCCAACCCTATTAAAGACGGTAAGTGTGTGAGGTGTAATTTGAGCGGCTCCGACCTCAGCGGCTTAGATTTGAGTCGAGTTGATTTGACGGAGGCCAATCTATCAGGTGCAAATCTCACTGGCACTAAATTGATCAATGCTGTGCTTCAAGGAGCAAATTTGCAAGATGCGGTGTTAATCCAAACTAATTTTCAGGGCGCGGATCTAAAACAGGTCAATTTTACAGGTGCAGATTTAACTGAAGCGTTAATGCTGCATGCCAGTATGGAAGGGGTTGATCTAAGCTTCGCTACCCTGCAAAAAACAGAACTACGAGATGCTTCGTTGAATGCTGCCATTTTGCGGGAGGCAAACTTAGAGCAGGCCAGTATGTACGGCACGATTTTGAGAGAAGCAGATTTGTCTTCTGCAAATTTGAGTCAGGCCAATATGCGTTATGCCGACCTCACTGATGCCAAGTTAAAGGGGGCAAACTTTTCTGGAACCTGGTTAGAATTTGCCACCATGCCAGATGGGTCAAACTATAACGGTGTGATTATTTATTAAGCCCAACTGTCATGAATCCGGTCGGTTGCAATACGATCGCCATCCTCCCCATTCACTGATCTCAACTTGCCCCTCCACTAAATAAGGTTCTGCCAGAATCCCCAACACTAGTTGACCATCTACCAGTTGGACTTTACCTATACAGAGTCCAGTAGGTTCCTGCGAGAGCACCCGAACCAGTCCGGCGGGGGGGACTGCCCAAACTTCGACTGCGATCGCCCTGCCCCCTTGCTGAACGCGCAGCATAGCAGGATGCTGATCTTGAATCGACCATAGCCGATAGCAACTTGCCGTCAAGGTTTCTTGAACAAACTCTGCCCCCACCTCCAGCAGATTGGCATTGAGTTTTAATCCACGCATCAACGTGCCATTGACCGCTAAAAGAATTTTTTCCACTGATATTCTGGGTTTTGCTGGGATTACTTATGGCATTTTAAGGCTCAACTGCGATCGGTTCAATCATCCGAATTTTCAGGAAACACAATCAATCCAATTAAGGTGTGAGCAAAAGTAGTGCATCCAGTTCTCATCCCAGCAAGACTCATTTCCTATGTCTTGATCCTTCATTGATGTCATGAGTGGAACCTACGCAACTTAAAGGTAAAAACAAGCTAGTAGGCTAAGGCACAAATAGACATATGGGGTTTCTCCGCCTAAGAGTCAGGCAAGGGGCTTAAGCCCCTTGTTCAAGGGTGGGATGAACTTATGCCCTGCCTACTAGTTGGATAATTTTGCAGCGCTCCTCAGCTTATCCAACTGCGTAAGTCCCAATGAGCAAGAGGAAGCAGGAGAAAGGCAGATTGGTTCGCTCTGCTCTTTGTGCCCTTTGTGTCTTTGTGGTTTTCTTCGTCCATCAGTTCTTCTCAACTGCCAGATGCGTCTCTTTTCTATATAAAGTCATGCCTGTGGCTTTTGCTCTGAAGCTTGCGTTCCTCACAAACCTGAGAAGGCTCACGTTCACAAAATAAAGTTTTTTGTAGTTTATGATACGGTTTAGCTTAATGATATGATTTAAGTAATCTATGCACAATTTTTTGTAAAAAGATGTTCAGAGTAAACAAAGTTCGTCAAGAAACCCTGACCCGGTCTGCCCAAATTCATCGGGATAATTTGCGGAAAAATCTCTATCGCCGCCTGGAATCCGCCAGAGCAAAAGGAGATTCAGCTTTGGTGCGTTTGCTAGAAGCGGAAGCAGACTATCTCAAATTAACTTAATCAGGAATTTTGGGGGCGCAGCCTGCCTGCCTATGACAATTCTGCGGAAGGATGGTCAGTGGGACGCAAAGACTTCACTCTCAATCCCCAAAACATTACAATGCAGCAGTACCAGATATATCTGCAAACATCATCTGTAGCCAGAGCAGTTAGGGTAAGGGCATTTAGAGAAGGTTCTCTGCCAAAGTGTTTCAATCAAATGCCTGTAGCTATAAGTTTCCTGTAGATAGATATAAAGCTTTGTAGAGACACGATAGAAGTGTCTCTACTTTTTGCTTGGCTAAGTTATGAATATTTTGGCTCTGATAAGTTCTATCGTCTAAAATTCTGTTCTAGTCAAACTCTAGAATGCAAGTGTCTCCAGAACAACCCCCTTTGGATCTATGGCTGAATCCGTTTATTACAGTGGCTACCCTTTGGACTATGCAGAGCAAACAGACGAGCAGGCGATTGGCAATTATACTCCTGATTATCTCATCGCTAGCCGAAACCGTTTAGCCAAAGCTTATGCCAATTTAGGGAATACGCTCTACAATCAACAAGAATTTGACCAGGCGCTGGTTCACTTTCGGGCAATTTTGAATGATGTTCCCGATTTACCTCCGGCTGAATTGGCTAGAGTGTATTGCAATATTGGTTTAGCCACTTCCAAAAAAGGCGATTTAGACCAGGCTCTTGCTAGTTTTCAAACCGCACTAGACCTGGATGCAAATTTAGCTCAAGCCCGCTTTCACGTTGAGCGAATTAAATACGAACAACAGAATTTACAGAAGGGTTATCAGTTTTTTCAGGATGAGTTCACCCGCAAAATTCCAGTGCTTCGCAAGCATTTGCAAAAGTTTGTCGGACAGAGTGAATTAAGTTTGTTAGAAGTTGGATCTGGAGATGGGCGATCGACCTGTTGGTTGATTGAAAATTTGCTGACTGACACAACGGCTCAACTCACCTGTGTCAACAATGGCAGTGATGCAAATAGGATTGCGATGTTTGAGTCCAATCTGGACAAGACAGGCAGTGCCAGTCAGGTGATCAAGCACGTTGGACATCCTGAACTAATTTTGCGATCGCTGCCCCTCAACACCTATGACTTTATTTACATTCAGGGATGTTCCCTAGCTCCTGAGTTACTCACTCAGGCAGTGCTCACCTGGGATTTACTGAAACCCAAGGGATTGTTATGTCTGGATGACGATGAGACGGGAGAGCGATCGCCAAAACCCATGTCCAAAGATGCTTTAAAGCAACATGCCCGCTTGGGGGCCGAAGCGTTTTTAGCATCCTTTTTCTACCGCTTTCACCTCTTGCGGAAGGGCAATCCTGTCCTTGTCGAGAAATCAGAATAGCCTCTGTGCAGGTAACACAACCTCTGTGGCTCAAGTTGTGGATCAGTCAGGACGATGCACTCTACCAGGGGCTACCAACAAGGGTAAATCCTGCCCAGTAATAAGGCTGGGAGAATTTAAGCGTTTGGGATTGGGTCAATTCTGCCGTCAAGGGTAAGGGATTGCTAGAGTTGTAGAGGAATTGATTTTCTATCCGAACTTGACCTTTGAGCATCGCCAGCTGTGCTCTTTGTAGCGCTTCAGCTTTGATGGTCACTTCCGGTTGAGCCAGTTGCCAATAAAATTCTCGCATCAGTCCTAATGTGCCGATATCGCTAACTTGCCACAAACTGGCCAGAGTAGATTTGACTCCAGCGTGAAAAGACAATCCGGCAAAACCCAACTCGGCTTGGGGATCGCCCACTGCGGTTTGACAGGCACTTAAAACCAATAGCTCAACTGGTAGCTGCTTCCAATTCAATTGCTGGATCTGACTGAGATTTAACTGATCCTCCTGCCAGAGTTGAATAAAGGAATTACTGGGGTCACCGGGCTTAAATTGAGCATGAGTAGCCAAATGGACGATCGCATAGTCTTGGGAACTCAACTGTTGCTTGAGGTTGTCCAGTGTAAAGTCTTGATTGAGGAACAAGTTGCTTTGCCACATCGCTTTTACACTGTCTAGTTCCAGTGGCACCGCAGGTAGCGCATTGAGGTTAGTGAATTCTGAGGCTCCCATGGCTAGCACTTGAGTTTTGTGCAGGCGATCGTGCTGCAACTGGGTCAGTGTAAAGGCTGGGATTAAACTTAGACTATATTTTTCAATCAAAAACTGCTGTCCGTCATGCAATGCGACAAAGGGCAGCGATCGCAACCCCGCTCCTACACAAAAGACTAAAGCATCGACTTTGGCGGCTTGCAGTTCGGCTGCAAACGGCGATAAGAACCAGCGATACAGTTGTTGAGCCGCTGTCAGGTCAGGCTTGAAGCGCAATGGTCGCAGCATCTCGGTTTGAAAAGCCGTCACCACAGGCAGAAGGGTCGCTTGCGGCACGTTAGCAAAAGTTTTGCGAAGGGGCTGCCTGTTTGGTATTACTAAAATGAGTTCTAGCTCCTGTAGTTGAGGGAAAATATACACCAGAGCGAGATGCCTGCCAATGTCCGCGTTCAACCGCTTGAGCGTCGCGTTGATCTCATCCACCGTCAAAGGAGAACCAGGAGTCGTGCCAAAATAATCCGTATACTGGGACTGCCAGGTTTGTTCGATTTCGGGGATGCGAGCACGAGTGACTGTGGCCGGTGCAGGAGACCACGGGATTGGAATGGTAGCGATCGCGATCGCTACCATCACGGCTATCCCAAATAAGATGCTCAAGCTTTGACGTGTCTGTAAGCGCATACCAGACCTCCATCAGCAATGCTTTTGATTCAGTCTAATATGAGAGGTAACAGAGAACTAATACCGGGGGTGTGATGCTTGAGTTCGCACCTGCTTGTTTAAGGTGTTGCGCTCCCAAAATACGCCTGCTGCATAGCCTTGGATGGCAGGCTGTGTTTCAGCCAAGTGCAGCCGTTTCTCTGCAAGGCAGGCATAGGTTTCATCAATCTCAACGCCAAAGTAATTTCTGCCTAATTTTCTGGCAACTACAGAAGTTGTGCCTGATCCCAGAAACGGATCAAACACTACCTCACCAGGATTGGAACTGGCCAGAATAATTTTTGCCATCAGCTTTTCGGGTTTTTGGGTTGGGTGATCGGTATTCTCCGGCATCGACCAGAAGGGAACCGTCAGATCAGTCCATAAATTGGAAGGATGGGTCAACCGATAATTGCCCTCAGCCGTCACTTCCCAATCTTTGGGTTGACCCTCTACCGTATAGGGAGCTATGACTTTTCGCTTCAACTTAACAGCTGCCAAATTAAAAGTAAACTTATCAGAAACCGTGCAAAACCAGATATCCTCTGAAGCGTTCTTCCAGTTTTTACTCGCGCCCCGTCCCTTTTCCCGCTCCCAGGTAATTCGATTCTGTACCTGAAACCGATGCTGCACCGCCGCAAACACGGCTGGGGAAGACTGCCAATCGGAGCAGATATAAATTGCAGAAGTCGGTTTCAACAGGTCTGTCAGTTTTGCTAGACAGGCATCTAGCCACTCTCTATAGGTTTCTAAATCTGTTTTCTTAAAGCGATGAGTGTTGAAGGTTTTGTTAAGATTGTAGGGCGGATCGATAAACAGCAAATCAACCGACTGCTTGGGCAGAAAGTCTATAATTTGCAGGCAATCTTGGTGAATTGTGCGATCGATGACCTCTGCTAGTGCGATCGGTCTGTCCAAGCGCAAAAGCCTTTTTCGATACTCCGCTTGCTCTTCCCTCGTCAATGTGATTGTTCGATTGCGGGGAGCACGTTCCTTCTCTGGGGGCATTTATCTACCTTAGAATAGCTGAAGACAGACTTGGTTATTTGCTTCTATCAAATTTCTATTGCCTTGAGCATCAGGGTAAAGCATTTAGCTCCAGATAATAGGGAACATTGTCAGAGGTTATTGATCCCCAATAGTCCAAATCATAAGAAGGGTCAGGATTTTTAACCAAGATTACTTCGCCTCTGAGCGTTCCTTCAGTCATGTCACTTAGGATAGAAGCTTGTTCTTTCAAAATTCTGATAGGCGTTGCTATAGATGAAGGATCTGGAATGCTGCCCCAGAGGCTGTTCATACCTATTCTCCAATTCTGCTTTCAAGATTAAGTGAAACAACTATCGGGAGATGATCTGAATATTGCCTTGAAATCTTGCCGTTTTCAACTAACTTCTTTCCTCTAATTTCAGATACAACTGTTAAATCTTCTGGCGTAAAGAATTCCAATAATTCAGGTCTTAGCAAAACTTGATCAAACGTATTCCAGACGTTAATAACATAAAACTATACGATTTGGAGTAGACAAGAAGCGCAGGCTACTTCTCCACCCCAAACTAAATTCATTGAATCAAAAACTAAGTCGGTTGCTGCTCAGGCAACATGCACTTATCCGAATCGCAACCTGCTGGACCGACTTCGGTGGCGTACCCCGCATCATAGCGACTCAACGCTGTATAAAAACTGTTGACCTGCCGACGCTGCTGCACAGACCCCATCAGTTCTTCGTACTTGGCTTTGTCGATCGGTTCAAAGGGCAATCGAGGGAAGGTCTGATGATCATCAAATCGGGCTAACAGCGCCGCTGAGATATAACCCTCGTCATTCTGGATCGCCTGATAGATGTGCGTACCCAAAGCTTCAATTTCATGTTCTCGAAGTTCGATCGTGGCTGAGGTGTTGTGAGTGGTGTAGTGTTTCTGGACTTGCAGGTAGAAATCCATTTGAGCTAAAGCTGAAAACTGGGCAATATCGATCGCATCTGCACCCGGTAAATTGGCCCAGGACACTTCCACTGGAATTTCTACTAGCCATTCGGTGCAACGAGGATCAAACGGATCAGTGAGTAATCGTCCCTGTTCGTCTTTATCAGATTGAGACGGAACGATACTATAGCCGTACTCCAAACAAGCCAGCGCCACTGGATCGTTTTTGCCAAAGGTAATCCGGCGGATAAAACGCTGGGCTTTTGGGGGATGCCAGCCTGGACTCGCTCCAGTTAACAGAGATTTTGTGCCAGCGGGTTGAACCGTGGTACAGCGGTTGGGACGCTTGAGATGATGACGATCGCAATACTCCCAAACGACTTGCTGCACGATCCCTTTCCAGTGCGATAAATAGGACTGCTCTTGTTGCTTAAATTCTAATCCAGCCATCGTGTCGGGTCGCCCCGCTGCCCACCAGCGTAACCAGTCCACTCCAAAAGCGTGAACAAAGAAATCAAATAAGCCCGTAAAGGATACACCGACGATGGGATCGCGATCGCGAGAGGATTGATAGCGCGGTTCCTCAAAATGGTGATTCAACAAAGCTGCCACCGATAAGGCTGCGGCTGTAAATGCCTTCTCTTGCGTAGTGAAATCAAACGGATCAATTTGATTGAGATGAACTTCTGCCAGGTTACAGTGGAAATCTGCACCAAGGATCTCCCCACAAGGATTCAAACCATACCGTCCCAGGCGATGGTTTCTCTCCTCGATCGCCATTTGTGGATAGTGTTGTTGTAACCAGGTCGTTGCAGACCCCTGACCATAAGCGTTCAAAAACTCAATCCGCAGTTCGGCAGTAGTGAGCAAATCACTGTTACTCCGTGCGATCGCCTCTCCAGCCCATTGAATTGCCCCTTCTCCAGAATAGAATTGTTTTCGCACGGCATCAATGCATTCGTCTAGAGTGGGCTTAGTGTGAAACACACGAGTGTGATTGGCCATCCGCAGGGCATCCCGCTCTGGATCAATTCGCCAATTGCCTTCAGCATCCTGTATCCACAGATTGTCTTTGGCTATTTTGGCTAATTTATCCTGACTGTCAAATTGCCGCATCCCTGCCGATCGCCGAATATTGCCAGCAACGACGCAGGCGGCTGCTTCGTCAATTAACAAACAGCATTCCACAGAATTTAATTGCCGTCCGATAGCTCGATTAAGAATATTGGCACAGCGTTGATACAGTTGTGGCAACCGAATCGGATTAGCCACACCACCAAAGCCGCGCAACCGTTCGCCTGCGGGACGGACATGGCTCAGGTCAATCCTCACTAGCACATGACCCGAAAAGCGTTGATTCGATGAAAGCTCCAATAGAGATTGGTAAGACTTGACCCAACCCTGACGGCTATCGCCAACCCGGATCAGAACTTGATCTCCAGTCACTTGCACTGCTGTCTCAGAGCGCCGCTGGGCAACGGGAGTTGCACCGATTTCACCCTGGATAGTCACATCCAAAACATTGGAAATGGCTGGGAGTTGGCTGATATATTTCGGCTCTAGGACGGCTCCCGTACCGCATCCCATCATCGCTAGATCCATCATTAGCCCAAAGGATCGCCAATCGATCACGTTGGTACTGGTGCAGTTGTAGGCTCCAGAAAAGTTTTCCGATCGCTCTAACCATTGGGTGCCACCGACCCACAACCACCGTCCGGAGGGTAAAGCTTTTATTTGCTGCTGCATCTGGCTCAACAGTTCTGCTTCGGCAGGAGTCAGATGACCCAGTTGGATCAGGGCACGGAGGGTGCGATCGCACACCTCATCCCATGTCTCTCGTAAGTTGGCGGCTTTTTCTCCCTGGCGGCTGTAAGTACGGTAGAACACCGCATGAGCCGCTGGAGCAGATTCAGGAAAAGGACTAGTTTGGCGAACGCGCTCAATGTTTTGAACCATAGGTCAACTCTCGGAGTGGGCTAGGGGAGCAAGGTGATCGACGGCTGATAAGATTTCATCCAAAATACTGGATCTTTCTTATCACAATATTTTCAACCTTGCATCTATATTTAGTGCTCTTTACTGGAGAGTATTAATATAGCACCTAAATCTAGGGATATTGGTGAGGTGAAGGAGAAGGGAACCACAGAGGCACGGAGGGCACAGAGCCGAAGCACAGCATTTTGTTAGAGTAACCATCCCTGGGTTAATAGGTTCTTTACGAAATCGAATCCATAAGGAGTGCAAAGCGTATCTATCACCAATATTTTTGTCGTGTCTTGGACTTGCTGTGGATGTTACTAAAGCCTTTATATTAGCCTCAAATTAATTTCAAGGCGGGTTGACAACGAAGCAATAAGCTTTTCAGGACTTTGTTAGTCCATCAGAATCCTCAGTCAAGCAACCTTAAACTTTTAATATCCATCCTATTTCCTGAGGTTACAATCCCTGTAGGCATCCGTCCTTAGTCACATCTTATGGAAACATCTTATGGAATCAATGGATACACTGGTAAAAACTGCTCAGGAAGCACTATACGCTTCTATCATGCAGTATGAGGGCACTCCAGTTGGTACAGTCGCCGCTCGAGATCTAGAAGTCGCTGCGCTCAACTATGACCAGTGTTTCACTCGTGATTTTTTTGTCTCAGCGCTTGTGTTTTTGATGCAAGGGAAAACTGAGATTGTTCGCAACTTTTTGACGCTCACCTTGCGGCTGCAAAGCCGAGAAAAGAACTTAGATTGCTTTACCCCCGGACAAGGGCTGATGCCAGCTAGCTTCAAAGTATTGTCGGACTCTGAAGAAGAGGTAATTATGGCCGACTTTGGAGAGCAAGCGATCGCTCGAGTCGCGCCAGTGGATTCCTGTTTCTGGTGGCTGATGATGCTCCGAGCCTATGTCAAAGCAACGGGAGATTTAGCATTTGCCCATCAACCCGATTTTCAAAAAGGGATTCGGCTGATTCTGGATCTTTGCTTAATCGCCCGGTTTGACATGTTTCCCACGCTGTTGGTGCCCGATGGCTCGTTTATGATTGACCGTCGCATGGGGGTGTACGGCTATCCCTTAGAGATCCAGGTGCTGTTCTATGCCGCCCTACAAGCTGCCAACGAACTGCTGCTGCTGGATAACGACAATCAACCCTACCTGCACGCAGTTGATGAGCGGATTAGCCATCTGTCCTACCATGTGCGGAAGTATTATTGGCTGAATCTGGATATTTTGAACCAGATCTACCGCTATCGGGTGGAAGAATTTGGAGCGTCTGCGGTGAACTGGTTGAATATTTACCCTGATACGATACCCAATTGGCTGGTCGAATGGTTGCCTGAAACGGGAGGATACTTTGTCGGTAATTTGGGTCCAGCGCAAATGGATTTTCGGTTTTTTTCTCAGGGCAACCTCCTCGCGATCCTGACTTCCCTGGCCAGTCCTTCGCAAGCCCAGTCTATTATGGATCTGATTGAGTGGCGTTGGCTGGATCTGATTGGGCAAATGCCGATGAAGCTGTGCTATCCAGCGATTGAGGGACGGGATTGGCAATTGATCACAGGTTGCGATCCCAAAAATACGCCCTGGTCCTACCACAATGGCGGCAGTTGGCCGGTGTTACTGTGGGGACTCACGGCTGCTGCTCTAAAGGCTGGTAGACCAGAAGTCGCCCAAAAGGCCTTGACCATCGCTCAGAGCCGCATCCAGCACGATGATTGGGCAGAATACTATGACGGTAGACAGGGGCGCTTAGTTGGCAAAGAAGCAAGACGGTTTCAAACTTGGACGCTCGCAGGCTTCATGGTCGCCCAGACTTTGTTGGAGCAACCTGCTCATTTGGCACTGATTGACTTTAATCTGGAACCGTCTCCCCTCTCTTGCAATTTTTAATGAGTTTTTGACAACCAATTTTGGTTGCGATCGACTAAAATTTGAGTTTCACATTCGGTTATTCAACCGTTTTGTTCGCGCCATTGCAAGGTTGTATTTTCAAGGAGCATCTATGGGTTACCTCGAAACAACAGCACAGTTTTACGCTGAAGTTGCCGAAACTCCTCAGGTTGGACTCTGCTGTGTGCAGACGCATCCCTTACAACTTCCAGGGTTAACCGTCCCTTTACGAATGCAGCAGATGAACTATGGCTGCGGCACCACAGTACATCCAACCGAATTGTTTGGTGAACCGACAGTCCTCTATATTGGAGTCGGTGGTGGGTTAGAAGCCCTGCAATTTGCCTACTTCTGTCGGCAACCTGGCTCTGTCATTGCAGTCGATCCTGTTTTAGAGATGCGGCAAGCCGCCGCCCAAAATCTCTCCTGGGCAGCAGAGGAAAACGATTGGTTTGACCTGGATCTGGTCAAGATTCTGCCCGGAGATGCTTTTTCTCTACCTGTGCCCGACGCTTCAGTTGACATTGTTGCCCAAAACTGTCTCTTTAATATTTTTGAGCCAGTTGATCTAAAACGGGCCTTGCAAGAGGCTTATCGGGTGCTGCGACCCGGTGGCCGGCTGATGATGAGTGACCCGATCGCCTCGCGGCCCGTCCCATTACACCTGCGACGCGATGAACGCCTACGGGCCATGTGTCTATCGGGAGCACTGACCTACGAAGAATACACTCAACATTTAGTCGATACCGGATTTGGTCAAATCGAAATTCGGGCGCGGCATCCCTATCGGTTGCTCGATCGCCAAAGCTATAGGCTAGATGAATCCCTCTTGCTTTATAGCCTGGACTCGGTTGCCTTCAAAGTGCCCGTGCCTGAAGATGGCGCGTGTATTTTCACGGGTAAAGCTGCCATCTATCACGGTCCGGATTGTGCATTAGACGATGGGGCTGGACACATTTTGCCCAAAGGTCTACCCGTTGGGATATGTGACAAAACAGCAGCCAAGTTCGTGGCTCAATTCTCAGATTTGGTGCAAGTTACAGAATCAACGTGGCACTATAGCGGCGGTGGCTGTTGCTAATTTGAAGTAGAAGTAAAATCAGCACGGTTGTGGGAAGTGCAGCTTTGCTACACCTCCCACAAAAATATTGAGCATTGTTCGTCTCCGCAAGTGCATAGGTGAAGTTCAACCAAACCATAAGAGAGTAGAGAGTAATCCCGTCTGGGTTGAACCACTAACAAGCGAGAGGTGAATTTATTTCATAGCTTCGAGTCATTTAGTGTTTCACGGGATCAGCAAGTCCTGTTTAGAAATGCTCGGAATGTAGAGAACATTTATGCTCGTGTGACAGGTGATACGGTTTCTAATATTGATGGAATTTTAAGTGTCAACGGAACAGCTAATTTGTATCTGATCAATCCCAACGGCATTCTATTTGGTCCGAATGCTCAAATCAATGTCGCTGGTTCCTTGCTCACAGGCTAAGCAATAGTAGATCTACCCCTGCTTCACCAATCCAAGTCGCAGCGCCATAATCGCAATTTCCACCCGGTTATTGACTGATAACTTAACCATGATATTTTGAATGTAGGTTTTCACAGTACTACAACTTAAATGTAGTTCTTTTGCAATGCGATTGTTGGTCTTACCATCAGTAATATGCTCTATAACTTCCAATTCGCGCGCTGAAAGACAATAGTTTCGTCGCTGAGCCGCAAGGTTGAACTGATGAATTAAACAGTCTGTCATCTGTGTATCTAGATAGAGTGCGCCTTCCTGGACAGCAGCGATCGCCGTTAACAACTGCTCTTGTTCTCTGTTCTTAAGGTAGTAGGCATCGGCACCACTCCTAAGAATTGCGATCGGAGCTAGCAATGTGATTGCTGGTTTCATGAGAATGACACGAGCACTGGGCAACATCTTTTTAATTTGTTGTGTCACTACAATCCCATTGGACGATTGTAGCTCTAAATCAATCAACACCAGATCAGGTTGAGTGAGCCGCAAGAGTCGAAGTGCTTCCAGCCCATCAGTCACCGCACCCACAAGGATAAGATGAGGTTGTGCTGACAGCAAGCGTTTCAACTCTAGATGTTGTCCCAAATCAGACACAACCAGTAAAACTCGAAAAGGAACAAGAACAGGTTTGGGATTTACAACGGCGGTAGATGCAAATGATGTCATGGAATTTTAGGAATAGGAAATTTAGCACCACTGTCAAATGGAGTCATGAACGGGATAGATGTAGCCAGATTAATAAGATTGTTTCTGTCGATGGAAACTAGTGATATACACTATCTACGAATGGAGAAGTGAATTAGTTTTCATCTTCTATAGGATTTATAGTTCTTGTATCCACAACCTATGCAATTTCCGGCGTTGCTGATTTTAGCTATGAAATTGAGAGGGGGAGGCGCGCGGAGCGCGCCTCCCCCTCTCAATTTCATAGCCGGATTAAGCAATGCCCGCCTGCGCTCAATCCACACTTATCTGAGGGCTGAGCGTAGTCGAAGCCCGGTATTTTATTAACTTGCCTTTCCCTTAGAACCCTTAACTGTAACTGGCGTTATTCCATACTAAAACTCTTCGGGAGAGTCAGGAGCAATAATGACCCCTTTTTCTTCTGGAACCTTTACAGTCGATGGAATTAAATCTGCAAATTGGTGCAGATCAATACCCATGTCACCACAAGCCTGTTTGAGTTCCTGCTTAAATCGCTCCAACTCTTGTCCATAACCACATCGCAGCGCTGCCTCTTCAATCCCTTGAGGTGCATTTGCTCTGGCACAGTCAATCAATTCTGAACCTTCTAAAGGAGTGGATGCCGTCATTGCTTTAATCTGACTTTGTTTATCAGAAGAATTTACAGTATCCCTGCTGCTGAAATACTCTTTCTTGGGAAGGAGATATCGAGTGCATCTATTCTCTACTTTGCAATTTTCTAAAACCCAGTTTTGTAAGTGGTATGGGCACAGCCCGCGCCACCTATAAAACTGAGATACACGCGGAGATATCGACCCTTCCTTGCTAGTAGGCTAGGGCATAAGTTCATCCCACCCTTGAACAAGGGGCTTAAGCCCCTTGCCTGACTCTTAGGCGGAGAAACCATATGTCTATTTGTGCCTTAGCCTACTAGCATGATGAACCTTAGCAATCATAAATCCTTTGTGAAAGGGCAATTCTGTAGAACAAGGGGCTTAAGCCCTTTGCCTATTCATCATTCAAATAGGATTGCTATCTCTCTATTGGTTAACCTGACCGTTTAAGATTGTTGAGGATTGTTAATTTAGGAGGAGTTTCAAGTCGTGCGAGAGCAAGTCAAGTTTTGGCGATCGCCCCAATTTCCTACTCTAGATTTACTCCATGCTCATTACATTACCCATGCCTTTAGTCGTCATATTCACGATACCTTTGCCATTGGTATTATCTTAATGGGAGCAGAGAGCTTTTGCTATCGTGGCGAGAACCATGTGGCCGAGGCAGGCAGAATTGTTTTCGTCAATCCTGATGAGGTTCATACCGGACATGCTGCAACAGACGATGGTTGGACGTATCGTATGTTTTATCCAGAAGTTAGCTTGCTGCAACAGGCAGCGATCGAACTCAGCGATCGCCCCCAATCCATGCTCTATTTCCCTCAGGCTGTTGTCACCGATCCAACCCGCTGGCAACTATTACTGCATCTCCACCGGACACTGGAAAGACAGACCAGCCGCTTAGAACAGGAATCTCTTTTGTTATGGGGGCTGGCTCAATTGATTGCTCATCACGCCAGCGATCGCCTCTCTACCAAGCCGCCCGGACGCGAATCTGCTGCCATTCGTCAAGTCCGAGAACATCTGGAAACCCACTTCGCTGAGAATCCCTCTCTGGCAGAGTTGGCGGCGATCGCCCATCTCAGTTCGTTTTATTTACTCCGAAGCTTTCGTCAACAGGTGGGCTTGCCACCGCATGAATACCTGACGCAGGTGCGCCTGCAACACGCCAAACATTTATTAGGACAGGGATACAACTTGAGTGAGATTGCTCACTGCACTGGCTTTGCCGACCAAAGCCACTTTACGCGCAAGTTTCGCCGCATGACAGGGGTGACTCCGGGGCAATATCAAAAAGGGCAATTTTGTTCAAGCCATTGCATCCAGCCAACTGAGACAGTGGGATAAACCAATCTACTGTGAGTAGCGATTCTGTATGCAAGATGGATGGAGAGGGGCCGGACGGGCCCTGGGAATTATTGCTGGTTTTTTGCCGATCGCCATGAGTTTTGGGGCGATCGCAGCCCAAACCGGATTAACGAACCTGACGACAATGGGTATGTCGGTGTGGATTTTTGCTGGGGCTTCCCAATTTGCCGCAGTAGAAGGCGTGCGGCAAAATCTGCCCTGGTTCAGTATTGTGTTAACGGTGTTGATCATCAATTTACGCCATGTGCCCATGAGTTTTTCTGCTGCACAACGTTACGCTCGGTTTGGCCATTGGCAGCACTTGTTACTCTGTCATGGCTTGTTGGATGAAACCTTTGCCTTGGAGAGCGCCGAACCACCGCAGTCTTTCGCCTATTACCTGGGAATGCATACCGCTTGCTGGGTAGCCTGGATCTGTGGCACCTGGCTGGGCTGTCAATTTGGCACCCTGCTACCAGAGCGTTGGCTGCAATTTGCTTTACCCAGTCTATTTCTCTATTTGTTAATGACTGCGCTCAAATCGCGCTGGAGCCGCAAAACAGTGGGAGTCATCGCCATCGGCATTGCCATTGTGTTGCTGACCCAATCTCTGGGTGCCACTGGGCTGTTGCTATCGATGGTGGTTGTAGCAATCGCAGCCTCATACAAGCACCCCGGTTTTTATGCTGGATCAAGATAACTGAGGCTAAGATTCTCGATAACGGCGATTATCTAACTCACGTCCAGTTAATCGATGGAGGTCAATGATGGAAATTTGGTGGATGATTTTTGGGGCGGGAGTAGGAACTTATCTCATGCGGAGTGCAGGTGTCTGGGTGCAGACAGAACGACTGCAACTGAACTGGCTGATTCATCTGCCCTTTGCCGTGATTCTGGTGATGGTCGTCAGCAGCATTGCCCAATTTGTGGACTCAGGTGACAGGATGACAACCGTGGCAGCGATCGCCGCCACCCTGACAGTCATTCTATCCAGCCTGAAATCCTTGCCTTTAATGTTGTGTGTAGCGATCGGCTGTATTGTATTTGGCGGCATTGTGGGCTTAGGGTGAAATCGTTACCTGTGGCTAGGCTCTGACCTCATCGGCAAAACTGGTGCGGCGGACAAACTCGAAGGGTCCAGCAATCGATCCCCAAACCAGCTCATCGGTTTCGGGATTTCGGCCGCGATCGTAACTGACCAATTGCTGGTCATCCAGTTCAAATTCGTTATCCAGATAAGTTGTCTGTCCCTTCCGCACCACAATGCAGGCTTTCCCTGGCTTGATGCGACCGACAAAGCTGCGTCCTGTCCACGTAACAGTCATATCGCAACCTGACATTTTTTCTAAATGATCGGGTTGCAGTAGTTTCAATCGCTCTAAGTCACGGGATGCGCCGTAGAATTTTTCTTCTTCTTTGACCGTGTAGTTCTCTAACAAAATATGGTCATCTTCTAGTGCAAATTTCAGAACCCGTAATCGATAGGGTTGATTTAACGCATAATCATACGCCTGCTCTAGAAACAGACTCACACTGCCCAGCAACCCTGGTGGCAACGGCCGCATACAGACCCGAATATGGGCAAAAAATGGAGGATTTTCAAAGGCTTGCGCTTGATTACTAAAATCGGCTGCCATCCAACGGGCCAGTGCGGCAATATCGGTAGAGTGCGTCATGAGTTAGAACTTTAGATTCAAATTTAAGGGTCAATGTTTTGATATTTTGAATCGAGGAATGATTGCGAATATCAGAGCGAGATTGATCAATACCAACTTTCCTATTCTAAAAGACTTTGCACTCCTAACCCTGTGTAACGTAATTGTAAGTTTCAACAAAAGTTCTAAACGATTCTCTGGAGAAAACATAGTCCTCATTGGAGACTCACGTAAATCTTATGATCTGGTGAGATCATTTTGGATTTTAGATTCCCGATTTTGGATTGCAGAATGCTTGACTAGCTAACCGTTCTGGCAATTGAAATCATGCACATATTACCCAAAATGGTATGAGATCATCTCGATTGCAGATCTGAAATCAAGTGCAGATTGAATGCACGCAAAACTGGGCTATTTGGGATGTTTCGCAAGGTGCAAAATCCAAGTAGCCCATTCTCGTTTTGCCTGGAGTTCACGAGTGCTCTACACTCCCAAACCCAATTGGCGGCTCACATGATTGAAAAGTAATGGCGGGAAGAAGATTGACAGTTTGAGTTAACTTAAGTCCCTCTTTGAATTTGAGCAAAGATCTCATCCAAGATTTCCTGTGCTCCATCTCGGCGCAGTTGTTGAGCCAGATCAATACCGATTTGCTCGGCTTGCTCTGCCCTGCCTGTGACCGAACCCTTGACCAGCTTTTGTCCATCCAAAGCGGCGACAATGCCAGTCAGGGTCAGGGATTCCCCATCCAGAACAGTGTTAACCCCGATAGGCACTTGACAACCGCCTTCTAATTCCCGCAGGAAAGCCCGTTCCGCATAACAGCGTTGGGCAGTTGGGGTATGTTCCAACGCCTTGATCAGCGACAACACTTCTGGATCATCGGCACGGCATTCGATGCCCAAGGCTCCCTGTCCCACCGCATGGAGCGACACCTCAGGGGGCAAGACCTGATGAATGCGATCGCCCATCCCCAAACGTTCCAAACCAGCCACCGCTAAAATCAAAGCATCGTATTCTCCAGCATCTAATTTTTGCAAACGGGTATTCAAATTGCCGCGCACATCTTTGAAGGTGAGATGGGGATAGTGATGGCGCAGTTGGGCCAGGCGACGGAGTGAAGACGTACCAATGACTGCTCCTTCGGGTAGGGTATCAATTTGGCGATCGCTGTGTTGAGCATGAACGACTAAAGCATCAGCGGGATTTTCCCGCTCCGTCACACAGCCCAACATCAAACCTGTGGGTAAACGGGTGGGTAAATCTTTCAGCGAATGGACAGCAAAGTCAATTTCACTTTGCAGCATCCCAATTTCCAGTTCTTTCGTGAACAGTCCCTTGTCTCCAATTTTGGCTAAAGCCACATCCAGAATCTTGTCTCCCTGGGTGCTCATGGTGTGAACATCAAAGGAACGATCTGGAAAGGCTTGCTGTAGATGTTCTTGCACCCAGTAAGTTTGCACTAAAGCCAGTTGACTCTTACGGGAACCAATCCGAATTGTTCGTGGCAGCGTCGCGATCATGTGATGTAAAGCTTTGTTTAGAAAAACGGCGAAATGTTGAGCGGTTAAACGGTTTTACCCATCCCATCAGCTTATATCATTTTGGATCACGCATGATGATGACTCACTCCCTACTCTTTCGTAAAGCTCTTGTCTTCGATCGCAGAAAAATTTTGGAACCAGCCACGCTTCCAAAAATAGGAGATGAGGGCGATCGCGCTGCCTGCCATCAGCAACAAACAAGCGGGATAACCCCAATACCAATTCAGTTCTGGCATATTCCAGGGGGAAGCATCAGGGTTAAAGTTCATTCCATAAAGTCCAGCAATAAAGGTGAGTGGGATAAAGATACTGGAAATGACGGTCAGGAGTTTCATCACTTCGTTCATCCGGTTGCCCACGGAAGAGAGATACACATCCATCAAGCTTCCTGCCAGTTCTCGGTAAGTTTCCAGCATATCAAGCACTTGAGAGCAATGATCATAGCAATCCCGCAGATAAATTCTGACCTCCTCACTGACCAGATCATAGCCGTCTCGAATCAGGGAGTTGATGGCATCTCGTTGGGGCCAAATGGCTCGTCTCAGGGTCAGGAGTTCGCGCTTAATGGTGTAAATCTTCTCCAGGGTTTTGCGGGTTGGCTTGATCACGACTTCATCTTCTAACTCCTCTAGCCGTTCGCCATAATCCTCCAGAATCGGGAAGAAGCCATCGATAATCGTATCAATCAATGTATAAGCCAGGTAATCGGCTCCATTTTTACGAATGCTACCCTTACTGGTGCGGATGCGATCGCGCACTGGAGTAAAAGTATCGGTTTCTGGTTCTTCTTGTACAGTCAGAAGGTAGTATTTTCCTAAAATAAAACTGACTTGCTCAGTGTAAAAACCTCCATCTTTTTCATGCGGTGTTACCATCCGGGTAATCACGACAAGTTGATGCTCGTATTCCTCTACTTTGGGGCGCTGTGGCACATTGACGATGTCTTCCAGAACGAGAGGATGCAGCCCAAACACCACACCCATGCGGCGCAAGATATCTTCACTGCCAAAACCGCGCACATCTACCCAGGAGACGGACTCTGAGTCGAGATAGGGAATACAAGCTTCTGGGGTCGGCAGTTCGACCCGCGTTGCTCGGTGCTCGTTGTAGTCAATTAAGACAATTTGTGGGGGTTTGGCATCTTTGCCAATTGTTAAAGTGCCTGGGATTGTCCCAGGCTCGTCGTAGAAATAATCGTAATAAGCCTCGTCGTAGTCCTCTTCCTCTAGCTGAGGCACCACGAGCACCTCTGATGGACTGGTATGAATACGTTTCGGGTTAGAGTTGGGGGAGGATGGGGGATGCTTGGAAGTCATAGGTTTATTCCTGGGTTCTGCTGGCAATTCTAAGATGAACCCTACGTTGAGGCAAAGCTCCCCGATTTTTATAAACAAATCACAGATTAGTATTATCCAGGAAAAATCGGAATTGACAGACCACTGGTTTTTTGCGATAACGAAACAGGAGGATGTCCAATGGCTGCCAAAAATGAAACACGGATATTGCTGCTCAGTCTAGCGATAACGGTCACCTTGATTACCATTGTTTGGTCGCTGTTAAGAGGCATGTTTACTGTATCGCAGTCTCCTAAACAAGTCGCAGCGCCGCCTGCTCAACAAGCAGCGATCGATGTTGATATTGGTGTTCGTGCTTCTCCAAGCCTGACATTTACTCAAGTTCGCAATGTGCCCAGCGGCATCTTTAACTACGGCGGCAGTACAACGTGGGCACCTATTCGCGACTCCGTTGATTTAGCCATTCAGAAAGCAAGACCAGAGTTTCGCTTAAACTATGTGCAGCAAGAGGGGGTTGCACCTTCCAGCCAATCAGGGCTGGATTTGTTGGCTCAGGGCAAAGTCGCCTTCTCCCTATCGTCTCGGTTGCCTTCTACATTAACCATGCAGGACTTAGAAGAAGATGGGGTGCAGGTGAAACTGGTGCCTGTGGCCGATAGTTTTGAGGCGATCGCAGTCCACCCTTCTTTACCTATTTCCCAAATCACGATTGACCAGTGGAATGCTATTTCCGATGGCAGAATCACAAATTGGAACGAGTTGGGCGGACCTGATTTAGTCATCGAAAGACTCGATCGCTTGGTGAATGCCAGTTTCCTCGATACTCGACCAGATTTGGACAAGCCCAATACACAAATCTTCACCACTCCCATAGAAGCAATTCGTCGATTGGCGAATACTTCCGGTGGCATTTATAGCCACACGGCCCCTCTGATTGTTCCTCAATGTACAATTAAGCCGTTGGCGATCGTCAACGCTGTGGGACAGACGGTTCCTCCATATCAAGAACCTTTGGTTGAGGTTGCTCAGTGTCCGAGTCGCAGAAACCGGGTCAATATGGCTGCTTTTGCTAGTGGAGCTTATCCTGAAGAACTGAGGAATACCCTATATGTGGTGATTAACCAGAACGGACAGGTAGAGCAACAAGCAGGTGAAGCTTATGCCAATTTCTTGCTCTCTCATGAAGGGCAAACCCTGTTAGAACAAGCAGGCTATCTTCGGATTCGATAATCCCACCCTATAGTATCAAGGATTAAGGATTAAGGATTAAATAAAACCCAAAACTTTTTTGTGGGAAGCGTGGCGCAGCCGCGCTTCCCACAAAAAAATTCGGTTTTATTTAATTCACGTTCCTAAGCAGTACTAACAGGAAGAGCGATCGCAGATCTTCTCGAATGGGAAAAGTGTCTATTGATACAATTAGCAGTGAATTGCTCTGTATATAGTAATGACTGATCCATTTGAGATGTGATTATCCTCCGATTCAAAGGTCAGGAATTCTTGCTTTTTTGCGGTAAATCTATGAGGAATGCGGCTCTTTTCCCAGAATCTGATCAGTGGCAGGAGTCTAAAGCAACAAAGCTGGTTCAAATTCTCTCAGCCGAAGAACTGAGCAAACTGAATGTGCGATCAAATCTGCAAGGTCTTCGGCAACTGATGGGGCATTTGCTGGTAATGGGAGTCAGTGGTTATCTTTGGGTGACGCACCTCGGCGGCTGGCTGATAGCATTGCCTGCTCTATTCGTTTATGGTTTTAGCTTTGCGTCCATGTTTGCACCCATGCATGAGTGTGCTCATCGTACTGCCTTTGCCAATATGCGCCTCAATGAGGCTGTGGCCTGGTTTGCTGGTTTGTTGTCGTTTTATAACAGCACTTTCTACCGCCGTTATCACAAGTGGCATCATCGCTATACCCAAATTTCCGAGAAAGACCCTGAACTCAGCAACGGCAAACCAGCGAATTTGCGGGAATACCTGTTAGAAGTCAGCGGTTTGCCCTGGTGGTTTAAGAAGTTGCGGAGTCACTGGCGAGTTGCCACTGGGCAATTAGAGGATTGTCCGTTTATCCCCGCAGCCGCTCAGTCTGAGGTGATAAATTCCACTCGGATGCAGTTAGCAGTGTATGTAGGGGCGATCGCTATTTCCCTGCTCTTTAAACAACCCTGGTTTTTGATCTACTGGCTTCTGCCCATGATCGTTGGGCAACCTCTGCTGCGAATGATCTTGTTATCTGAGCATACGGGTTGTACCCATGACAATAACCCTTTGACCAATACTCGCACCACTCTAACGGTTTGGCCAGTGCAGTTCCTCATGTGGAACATGCCCTTTCATGCCGAACATCACCTCTACGCTTCGATTCCCTTCCATGCGTTACCAACAGCCCATGAGAAGCTGAAGTCCCATTTTGTTTACGTTGAATCGGGCTATCTCAAGGTGAATCGTGGTTTGATTGTTCGCCTTGAAGCTAGTCCTGATCAGACATGACACGCCCTCCTCAATGTTTGACCTTGGAAAATTTCGCCCTCCAGTGTGGCGTGGTCTTACCCCAGGCTCAGTTGATCTATCAAACCTATGGTGAGTTGGCTGGCGATCGCAGCAATGTAATCCTCTATCCCACGTCCTATGGTGCTCATCATACTGACATCGATTGGTTAATTGGACGCGATCGCATTCTTGATAGCGATCGATGGTTTATTATCATCCCTAACCTGTTTGGCAATGGCTTATCCAGTTCACCCAGCAATTCGGCAACCTGTCAGCTATCTGAACACTTCTGGTTTACCCATCTGGATAATATCCAAGCTCAGTCCAAATTGCTAAAGGCTATGGGGATTGAGCGAATTGCCCTGATTTACGGATGGTCGATGGGCGCACAACAGGCTTATCACTGGGGAGCGCTGCATCCAGAGCGGGTTGAGCGAATTGCTGCCCTGTGTGGCACAGCCCGGACAACAGACCACAATCGGATTTTTTTGGAGAGCTTGCGGGCTGCCTTGACCGCTGACCCTGCCTGGAACGGGCACAACTTTACTGAATTTCCTCAGCGGGGCATTCGTGCTTTCGCTTGCATCTATGCAAGCTGGGCTGCATCGCAGGCGTTTTATCGGCAAGGGTTGTATTACAGGCTGGGCTATTCTTCTCTGGAAGATTACCTGTTGAGAGGATGGGAGGTAAATTACCGCAAACGTGATCCTAACAATCTTTTGTCCATGATTGAGACGTGGCTGCGTTGTGATTTAAGCGATAATCCGACTTACCAGAAAGATTATCAGCGGGCGTTATCTTCTATCCAGGCAAAGATGCTAGTCATGCCTGCTAGCACCGATCTGTACTTCACCCCTGAAGATTGCGCGACTGAAGCTGCTCTGATACCCCAGGCTGAATTTCGGGTCATTCCTTCAATTTGGGGGCATCGAGCGGGTAACCCGTACCAAAATCCGGAAGATGAAACATTTATTCGTCAAGCGATTCAAGATTTACTCCATCGCTAATTTGATATTTCCAAGTCGGTATTTACCTGGAGTTTTTTCTCATGACTGCTGCACTCTCTGAAATTGCCCGCGATCGCGGTATCCGTTATTTCCTGATCTCTTTCACGGATCTATTCGGTATTCAACGGGCTAAACTAGTGCCAACTCAAGCGATTGATGCAATGGTGACGAGTGGTGCTGGCTTTGCTGGCTTTGCCACTTGGCTGGAGATGACTCCGGCTGATCCAGACATGTTTGCCCGACCCGAACCTGAAAGCCTGTTTCAACTCCCCTGGCAACCCGATGTTGCCTGGATGCCTGCCGATCTCTACAATGCCAACGGACAAGCGATCGCCCAGACCCCACGACTGATCCTCAAACGGGTACTACAGCAAGCTCAGGCAATGGGATATAGCGTTTGTACTGGTGTGGAATGTGAGTACTTCTTGTTATCCACAGATGGAAACCATTTAGCAGATAGGCGCGATCGCCAAAGTAAACCCTGTTACGATCAGCAATCCCTCATGCGTCGCTTTGATGTCATTACTGAAATTTGCGATGCCATGCTGATCTTGGGATGGGGTGCATATCAGAACGACCATGAAGATGCCAATGGTCAGTTTGAAATGAATTGGACCTATGCCAATGCCTTGATCACCGCCGATCGCCATGCCTTTTTTAAGTACATGGTGAAAGCGATCGCTGAAAAACACGGACTGCGGGCTACCTTTATGCCCAAACCCTTTGCTCATCTCACGGGCAACGGGTGCCATACGCACCTCTCCGTCTGGGATACCAACGGCACGGTGAATCTATTCCACGACCCGGAGGGAGAATTGGGTCTTTCAGCCCTGGCTTATCACTTCATTGGTGGGGTTTTGCATTCCGCCAGAGCCTTAGCCGCCTTCACCAATCCCACTGTCAATTCCTACAAACGTCTCAACGCTCCAGTCACAACTTCAGGTGCGACGTGGTCGCCCAACACTATTAGCTACAGTGGTAACAATCGCACCCATGCCATTCGCATTCCTGAACCGGGTCGCTTTGAGTTGCGTTTGGCCGATGGCGCTGCTAATCCCTACCTGTTACCCGCCGCATTAATTGCTGTTGGACTGGATGGCATCGCTCAAAAACGCAATCCCGGTCCCCGTTATAACAACAACGCCTACACCACTCCATTACCACCTGATGTTGCAGCCCCACTGCCAATGACATTACTAGAAGCGCTCCATGAATTAGAAGCAAATCAGATTTTAGCAGAGCGTTTAGGACAAGATCTGGTGCGATCGTACTTGAAGCTGAAATACCAGGAATGGCAAGACTTCAACGCCCAAATTACAGCGTGGGAACGAGAAACTACTCTGGATTGTTAACTTGTCCCGACTCGTTACCAGGCTCCAGATTGGTAATATCATTTAGGCAACTGGAGTTTCCTCTCAGTCGTCTTGCTCCCCAATGCAACCGTCGTGCCTATTCACTACTAATCGTTGTAAATTGATAGGCAGGTTGAGGCGATCGCGCAAGTCTTGTCATTTAACATCCACAATCATCCCCCTACTCAGCAATTGAGTTGTCAAGGTTCTATTGTTACCAACTTTTTCAGCTTTATTATAGAATAATGATACAATCAGGATTGGTTCATGGCTACCCATTACGGCTGTGACTTCTGGAGGTTGTTTGGCCACTCGTCACTTACCCCTCCACTCGCTGCTATACAACATTGCTCTGGGATGAGACTCCTGATCGCCGCAACTCTCATCCCGACGCTGCTCTTCGAGACAGCGCGTAGCTCTCTCGTCTAATGGGCTAAAGTGTGTCCTCAATCAAGCGCGTATCAATCAATTCTAAATTTAACTATAGTTTAATGCTGATACACCGATCCGGAACAATAATGGAAAGGAGCATCTTCCCGGAGGTGCAACAAACGGATTGAATTCTAGAGTTAGGTAGAGTTAATCGGCACACTTCCTGATGTCAGATCACTATCTGCAATTTTTGGCAACTTCCATTCAATCGGTGATCTCGCCCATGCGATCCTACTTGCTGGATCTGCATGAACAGTACCATGGGATGACCGAAGGAACCTTAGCCAACTCTACCGATACCTCTATGACTCCGCAGACCTTTGGCATTTGTGCTGTGAGCGTGGATCAAGGTCAGGTCTATGAAGTGGGAGACAGCACCCAGCCTTTTGTGATGCAATCCCTCTCCAGAGGATTAATCTATGGATTGGTCTTGGAGGATTGGGGGCGCGAGTGGGTCAGTCAGTATATTGGCATGAAACCAACTGACGAAGTAAGTAATACGATTACTTTGGATGAGTCCAGCCAGCGTCCTCACAATCCCCTAATCACTACAGGGGCGATCGCCACCACCAGCATGATTCAGGGCAGCACTGTCACCGAGCGCTTGCAGCGCATTATGCAAATGATGCGCCGCTATGCAGGGCGCGATTTGCAAATCAGTGTCCCTACTCTGCTGGCGATGAAGGAACAGGGTTATCGAGAGCGGGCGATCGCCTGCTTCTTGCAACAATTTGGGTTGCTACATGCCGGTTTTGATCCAGTTCTAGAATTATTTTTTCACCACAGCGCCATTTTGGTGAATAGCCGAGATGTAGCCATGATTGCTGCCACCTTAGCCAATGGTGGAATTAATCCCATAACAGGAGAGCAAGCGATCGCGGCGGCATATGTGCCCGATGTGACGAGCGTTTTATTGACCTGTGGCATGGGAGCGCGATCGGGGGAATGGACCTATCAAGTGGGGATGCCTGCTCAGTCCTCAATGGGTGGCGGAGTGATGGCGATCGTGCCTCAGGAATTGGGATTGGGCGTTTTCTCGCCGCTACTGGACAGAGAAGGAAGAAGTTATCGAGGGATGCGGGTTTGTGAATCACTCTCTAAAGAACAACGGCTGCATCTGTTTGATATTTATGAAAAAAATCAGACGATGCAGAAATACATTGAGCAAGTCGAGAAAATTACGACAGCGGCGGCGGCGCTAGAGAATAACGAACCACTGGATTTACAAAGTTTAGACGAAGTCAAGCAACGCACCGATGAACTGGGGCAGTTGGCTCGAGTATTTACCAATATGGTTCGCACGGTAAAAACACGAGAACAGCAATTGGAACAAATGGTTAACGCTTTTGGTCGGTTTGTGCCTCACGAATTTCTCAAATTTTTACAACGAGAAAGTATCTTAGATGTGCAATTGGGAGATCACGTCAGTAAAGAGATGGCGGTGATGTTTTCTGATATTCGTTCGTTCACGGCTCTATCAGAATGCATGACTCCCCAGGAAACCTTTGATTTTGTTAACGACTATCTCCGCTGTGTCTCACCCGAAATTCGCGGACATAATGGATTTGTGGTGAAATTTTTGGGGGATGGCACGATGGCAGTTTTCCCAGAAGGGGCAGATGATGCCGTAGCTGCTGGAATCGCTCAGTTTGAAAAGATCGCCGAGTTCAATCGAGAACGCCAGTCCTGCGGCCATTTACCGATTTGTGTTGGCATGGGAATTCATTTAGGCAATATGATGTTGGGTATTGTTGGAGAACACGATCGCATTCAAGGCGACACATTATCAGACACGGTAAACCTAACGGCTCGATTAGAAGGACTGACAAAATATTACGGCATACCGATGGCGATTTCTGGAGAAATTCTGCAACGATTGAGCCATCCAGAAAACTATCAACTTCGCTTTATCGATCGCGCCATTGTTAAAGGTAGAACAGAAGCGATCGCAATTTATGAAGTGTTAGACGTTCAAGAAGAAGCTATTCAAGAGCTAAAACGCGGGACATTGAATGAATTTAATCAAGGATTGGAATGCTATTGCAATGGCAAGATGCAGCAAGCCACAGCCTGTTTCGACCAGGTATTAAAAGTTAACCCCCTGGATGGCATCGCCAAACGCTACATTGAACGCATCGAAGAACTCACTATACAAGGCATCCCCAAAGACTGGCAAGGCATCTGGACATTCACCCAAAAATAATCCCTCCAC
>Ga0224723_1000022_pt1 | contig 99426 bp, 78 predicted proteins | sample Balambano_FR2_Me_FD_161647 | JGI IMG/M metagenome (GOLD analysis project Ga0224723, IMG submission 161647) | Freshwater sediment microbial communities from Lake Towuti, South Sulawesi, Indonesia - Balambano_FR2_MetaG | ecosystem: Environmental > Aquatic > Freshwater > Lake > Sediment | place... | reverse complement strand
TGGGAGTGTTGGGGGTGAGGGTGAGGGCAGGAGGGGGGAGGGCGATCGTGTCTCCGACTTGAACTCCTTCCAGGATTTCCACCGTAGTTAAGCCTTCCAGTCCCAAAGTAACGGGTTGTTGCTGCACTGTTTGTCTGTCATCTACTTTCCAGACAAACGGAATGCCTGCATCTGGCTGAATCGCTTCTACTCCAAGCGTAACAACATTATGCCGCTGTTCCAACAAAATTTCGACACTGACTTGACTACCAGGAATGAGGGTACGAGTTGGTTGGTTTAATTGGATTGTAGTAGGTACTTTAGCCAGACCGCCTTGCTGTGCCGATCGGCTACCACTTGATTGATTGGATTCTGCTGATGCGATCGCCTGGGGATAAATTTGGGTCACTCGACCCGAAAAAATTTGCGGATTGGGGCCAATCATACTGATGCGAGCAGGTTGGTTCAGTCTAACCTGCATGGCATTCAGGGTGGAGAGTTCAAGCTGCACCAATTCACGCGCTGGATCTCCAACTGTAATCAAATCGGTTCTCAGTTCTACCCCATCTCCGTCTTTGACATGGATGCCTAAAACAACCCCATCCACTGGAGCAGTAATCACCGTATCTTCTAGTTCACGTTCTGTCCGTTGACGTTCTAATTTCAAGCTTTCTATTTCTAACTTTGCTTTATTCGCTTCAGCAGCAGCATCCCGCAGATTTGATAGCAGGGTTTGCACTGCCGCTCGCTGTTCTTGCACTTGGGTTTGGGCGATCGCTCCCTCCGCTGCACCAATTTCTAGCCGTTGTAACCGCTCTTGAGCGATCGCCAATTGGGATTCTGCCTCCTGTCCTTGCTGCAAATTGCGCTCTAAAGTAATTTCTTGTTGAGTAATTTTTAATTCCTGTTGTACTAGAGCGGTTTGTCGTTCCGGATTGCGAAGTGTCAGTAGAACCTGTCCCTGTTGAATGCGATCGCCCAAATTCACCAAAACTTGCTCCACTGCTCCCTCCACAGGAGAAACGAGAGTTTGTTGATTGCCTAACTTGACCTCGCCACTTTCAGTGATCACGGTTTCCACAGTGCCTCGCTCTGCATTTAGTAAACGGACTGGAACTGGAGCGAGCGATCGCGATGCAGTTAGGATGTAACCTATGCCAACAACACTGGTTAAAGCTAAGAGGCTCGAACCAATTAGCCACGGTGTCCCCGATTTGAAATTTTTGACCTGCAACATAGTGAAATTAACTCCTGATGCGCTTCTCCGTAACAATTCTCATTTTGAAGTAGAACCTGGGTTGGGACTGGGAGTACTCGCCGTCAGTGGGCGCTCCCAATCCCAAATGAGAATCGCTGGATTCTCCGTGGATGTATGGCTATCCTAGATAGATTCGGAAAGTCCAGGCAGATTGAATTTGGCTGGACTCTCGCAAAATCATGCAGGGCAGTTTAAGAAGATTTGTCGCAAAAAATATAATTTCTCCGTAAATACTGGCAGAAGATTAATGGAAACTGGTATAAGTTAAGCTAGATTGCACCAAGGTTGCGTAAGAGAAAATAATGGAGTTCTCCTCCTACTTTCATCCTGTAACAGTAATTAGAATTAGTCTTTATCTCCCTCCTTACCGCTGCGAATATCATGACGACGCTCTCTCCTAATCTACTGGATCTTGCTAGACAAGGCGACCCAAGAGCAATTACTGCTCTACTTAATCTGTCATTACAAACAAAAGCAATCAAAGCTTCTGTTACCTCCTATCATCGCCTTCTAGACATCAAACTAGAAGCAACTCAACCTCCTGATCCGGTCGTCCTGACTCGATTTATCGAGCGGGGGCTGGCGATGTTAGACATCCAATCTGTCGATAAAATCCGGTTGAATGGTTATGGCATGGGACAGAGCACCCCAGCTTGGGTCAGAGAGTTTAAGCTGAACGCTGATGCAGAATCATTAACCTTCTCCCATGCCAATCCCCATGATTTAACCTGTCCAACTTCTGAGAACCCCATTTCTTATCAGCGATCGACCCAACCCGTCGTTCAATCCCCAAATCCAACGGTTAAACAGTCAGTTAAACAGCTAGTTAAACAACCAGTTAAACAACTGGTTCATCCGCGTCTTAACAGGAAACAAGCTCATCTTTATCCTACTGCCAAACTGCTCTGGGCAGGTGTGATTCTTCTGTTTATTGCCCCCCTGGCTTTGTTTGTCGATCGCTTTATCTTTAGTGCAACAACTGAGCAGAGACCGACTGAATTTGTGCTGGGGAAATCTGCCAATGCCATTGGTACAACTTCTACGCAGGCGATCGTCTCTCAAAACACTGCATCCCCAGTTACAGGTATCCCCAGCGCTACTTCCACATCAACCACCAGAGAACCCTCTGATCTTACCTCTGCCGTTAACTCAGCCTCAACTATCAATTTAGACGCTCCAGATGCCTTTCGTGAAGCCGTGAGCCAGGCTACTTTAGCGGCAGAGTTGACGCAGACGGCTCGGACTCAGGAGGAATGGCAGAAAATTGTCCAACTCTGGCATGAAGCTGCTTTTTTGATGTCTCAAGTATCGTGGGAACATCCCCAGTACGATACTGCTCAACAACGAGTTCAGCAATATCAAAACAATCGCGTCTATGCGGAACAGCAGCTTTATTAAAAGCGCTACACGCTACGAATCCTATTAACGTCAGCTCGACCAGCGGTTAGCGAACTCACGTTGCGAATGACCGACTGCGACTCCGAAATGAGTTAAGACGTTAGGGACAGGGCACATAAAACAAATCTTCTCGAATATGCCTTATCTTTCATGTTTCCGTTCCCAAGACTAAATCTTTTTCAGAGAAATATTAAGCAAGGCATTTCACGTCCAAAATCATCCCCCTATTGAGCAACGCTAAATATACCTTGTCAGGTCATAGCTTTAAAGTTCACTCAAGTTTGTAGTAGCGGCTAAAGCCGCTCCATGACAACTGAAGTTATCACTACAAACATAAGCTCTATGACCTGTCACAGTACACATAGTGCAGGAGTGAAATTGGTAGGAATATTACGTAATCTATCAATTTAGCCTTAACCGAGAAGTATTGGGATGTGACATCCCTTAAATGAGCTACCTCAGATAAGCTTCCCTGCAATGAGGGACTATTCGCCCAATTTCTCCTGACGTTATTAATAGGTTCATCAACATCCTCAGCTAAGGAGGCAGATTATGTTGGATGGAGAAACAATGCAACAGGAGTTTGAATATGAATTTGATCGGGAATTTGAGGGCGAATTTGAAGATGAATACGAAAGTGATGAATTTTTAGGAGAGGTACTCAAAGGATCTGGAGGAGCGCTTGGTTCATTAGAAGGCGAAGAGGAGTATGAAAGCGATCCATTTCTCAGCAAGATTCGGAATTTGGCGCGTCGGCTAGCTCCTGTTCTCAAACAAGTGGCACCCAAAGCAGTGCAAGCAGTGGGAACGGCGATCGCTGGCCCCAACATGGGACAAACCTTGGGCAGTCTTGCCGGACAATTGGCTACCGAAAGTGAATTTGAGGCTGAGTTTGCCAGCGAATTTGAAAGCGAAGACGAGTTTGAAAGTGAATTTGAATATGAGGCCATGCCTCAACCGGAAGCTCTGGCAGAAGCGCTAGCAGCGCTAGCCAGTCAGGTACAGAGTGAAGCAGAAGCAGAAGCCTACACAGGGGCATTCACTGCCAGAATTATTCCCATCCGATCAGTCTCAATGCGACGGATTTATCCTCGATTAGTCCGGGGTACTGCCGCCCTCACCCATGTGCTGCGGAAATCGCCCAGAACCCGTCCTCTCGTCCAAACGATTCCCACGATCGCGGCCAGGGCAGGTCAAAAGTTATCTCGCCAAGCCGCCCAAGGGAGACCTATTACAACAACAACAGCCGCTCGCGTTATGGCCGGAGAAACGAAGAAGGTATTGGGCAATCCCATAACCTCTGCCAGGACGTTATTACGGTCATCGAAAGCGGCGCGTCAAGTCACCAAGCCTACCCCAGCGCGATCGCCTGTTTAGACAAGCAGTTTGCATTTCTAAATGATCAGGATGATTGTCAGCACTGCAAAACGAGGAAAAGCCATGTTTGAATATGAATACGAATTAGAAACCGGATGGAACGGCGAATCTGAGTGTGAATTTTCCAGTGAGTACGAAAGTGATCAATTTTTGCCCTTACTTGGGCCTGTATTAGCCTCGGCGGCTCCCGCAGCGATTAGAGCGATTGGTGGGTTATTTCGCCGTCGTCGCAGACGTAGACGAGCACAACAAGAATTTGAGTTTGAAACTCCAATGGGTGAGTACGAGAGCGAATACGAAGGCGAATATGAAGGCGATCCATTCATTGGTAACCTATTGCAAAGCTTAGGCGGTGCTTTGGGAATGGCCGAAGGAGAATTAGAGTTGGAGGGCGAGTTTGAGTTTGAAACAACACCTCAGTCCAGCGAGTATGAAGTGATGATGGAACATCTGGCCTACCAGGCCTCGCAAACGGAAAGTGAAGCAGAAGCGGAAGCCTTTTTAGGAGCGCTGATTCCCCTGGCAACTCGCCTGATACCGATGGCCGCGAAAGCCGCCACCTCCGTTGCACCAACCTTAATCCGGGGAATTGCCTCTGTCGGACAAACGCTGCATCGCAATCCCGCCACTCGCCAACTGTTGCGAACCATGCCTACAGTGCTCAAGGGCACGGTTAGAACGATGGCGCAACACGCTGCACAAGGAAAACCCATATCTAGTGGAACAACTCTCAGAGCTTTGGCTAAGAACACTGCTAACGTGCTAGGGAGTCCCAGAAGAGCACAAAGAGCCATGAGAGCCTGTCATCAGGCACAACATCGAGCTAGAGTCATGCCCAACGCCAGGAAACGCCGTCCTGCTCTTGTTTAGAGAGTTAACCTCTAGACTGCTCACACTGGCTAGCAATCAGGATAGCGCCATGAATAGACTGCTGGAATCCCTGGCTCAGCCTCAGGTAGCAGGAGCGGCTGAGCCGTGGGATGATTTGATCGATGAATTACCCGTTCGTCAGACAACGGCTGATGGGTTTGTCGAGCCTGCCTATCTCGATCCCTGGATTCGAGTGCAAGCCCTCAACTTGACGCGCCATGCAGCTGCATTACGTCCGTTTCAATTGGGTGAATTTGGCACGGACCCAGCCAGCCCCAGTGATGCCCATATTGCTGCGGTCAATCACCTGATTAGACAATTGCGATCGCAACTGCAACAGGTTTCCCATCAGGTCAGTCGCACTGCGGCAGCGGCGATCGCCCATCCCCAAGTTGCCAGCTTACAGCAATTGGTTGCCCGCAAAGAATGGGCCCATCAGTGGGTGCAGGCGATTGAAAGAATCTGGGATTTTTACTTTGAATTATTTGGGCAACGTCAGACCCAATTTGGCAACTGGTTATTAGCTTGCGATCGCATTGCCCTGGATTGTTATCAGGATATCTATATGAGATTGGGTCAGGCCCGTTCGATTCCTGCTCCTGCGCCCTTTGCTTACATGAAAACAGGATTTGGCCCAGCCACCTTCCGACGTGGCATTCCCCTGACCAAATTAGGCAAGCAAATTAACCCCTTTCCCCTCATCCAACTGCCTTACCATCGTCTGGTCAACCCTTGGACATTGGGAGCCATCTTGCATGAGGTGTCCCATAATTTGCAGACCGATTTGCAACTGCGACAGACTATCCCCAGAGCGATCGCCCAACGCTTGCTCAAGGCGGGAATGCCTCCTACGGTGGCCATGATTTGGTCGCGCTGGCATAGTGAAACCTTTGCCGATCTGTCGGGCTTGTTGCTGGGTGGCCCTTACATAGTAGCATCGTTGATGGATATTGCAGGGCGATCGCCTGCCAGTACCTTGCATTTCCATCCCCAAGCCGTCCATCCCACGCCTTATCTGCGGCTGTTTATTAGCACTGCTTTACTCAAACGGATTGGTTTCTCCAGGGAAGCAGATCAGTATGAGCGCATCTGGCAACGCATCTATCCCAATCCCCGTGCCGGAAACATTCCCGCTGAATTTTTGGCGAATTTTAAGTCAGCAACACAACTCGTGGTCGATACAATCTGTTTTACTCCGTTCCGTGAATTGGGCGGCAAAACTTTAGTGCAAATTGCGGGATTTCAACCCATGCATCAACGGATGATTGAGGAAGCTGGACAGCGATTAGCTCAGGGCAACGATCCGGGAATTATCCCAGAACGTTTTTTAATTGGGGCATCTCGTTGGGCATTAGATCGGCAACTGGCAACACCAAGAATCATTACACAAAACTTCTATCGAGCATTGGGTAGGCGATAGTTGAATCAACGGTTCCCATGATTGACAAGGAGGAACAGCAATGAAGGAATATGTTATTCGTGGACACATTTTAGAATGGCAGATGCCAGAAGTATTAAGAGATAGAATCAATGACTCTTTAACGGAATCCGCCACAGTTTCTTCAATGTGCAGCGATAATCCTGAAGACTACACGCTCTCAAGAGAGCAGCTACGAGTTGAGGCGTGGGATCGGGATGTGCGATTTGACGATCGCCTCGCTTCCACCACAACCAGTTTTGGGGTTGGGGTGTTTGAACTGCGGTTTATTGAGGAAGCCTTCCGCCGAGAACCGGGAGAAACCGAAAGCGAACCAGATGTGTTCTTTCAAGTGTTTCGCCAACGCCAACTCCTCTTCACGACCGAAGCGGAACTTTTGCCTGAGAATTTCTTCACAACGGTCGAGCAAATACCTACGATTGGTATGGTAAACCAGCAAACCTTGTTTCTTCCACATGGAGTCGATCGTATTAAACAAGGCTATCCAGTAATCGATAAGTGTTACAGACTTTGGATAATTGGAGCATTTGTGCGAAACATCCCCGACGTAGATGAAGAGCGCGATCCGGTTAATGAATCTCCTGTAATTGACACCGTTGTCGATGTCTTGCCGACTTCCGATCAGGTGTTTGGTGTGGGTCGGCAAACTGCTGTCCCTGTCACCGAGAGCGTTGGTGGTTCTCTGCAACAAGTCGTCGATGCGGCTTTGGGGCAAGTACTAGGACATACCAGTAGAAGCGGCAATGGCAAGTCTTTGAGGACGGCGCTGAGTCAGGCGTTTACCCTGGAAGCCAGCAATGGCAGGGAGAATTATGTCTGGAATCCGCGCACCTACTCTACGACTCAGAATGAATTAGGGGGTGCGATTACGGGTGCTCAGGCCAGTCTGTACAGTCGGGCAAAGGCAGCGTTAAAGGAAACTTTACCTTTGTTAGACGGACTGTATGCACTCGATCCGGCGGCTGATCAACAGAATCGAGAAGCAGTCCGATCGATCGTGCGGACTGAGTTAATTGAACTGGTGAATGAGTTTGGGGTGCCCCAGGGACCGCGTGAACAACGGGTCGATAGTCTTTTCCAAATTCTGCTGGGCACGGATGATCCGGGTCAGTTACCGGATGAGGTAGGCGGACAACTGAAGGATTTAGCGATCGCCTTTGGATTGACTCGCGATCGCATCAACACCGTGGATGAGGAGCGTAATTTTGGCAATTTCCTCACCATTAAAGACTACATTATCTCTCTGAGACAAAGTTGGAGTAATTTTGTGTCTGTGCGATCGAGTGGGGCTGGAGCCTTTGTCGGCACCCAATTGGTGCTATTATCACAGGCATTGTCGGTGATGGCAGAGTCGGTACGCGAAACTTACCGGATTATGGATCTGGTGTTTTTAGGGCCAGAAGAGCGGCGATCGGTGTTTATTGATTTTACCAAAGCCAGAGCTACAGAAGTCAGCAGTCCTGTTGCTTTTCCCCTGCCTGATGGCACGGGTTTCTTAAAAGCAAACACATCGCAACTCTCACCCTCAATGGATTTAGAACGGTTACTATCCTGGGCGCTGCGCTTTGCCACAGAAGAAGGACCAACACTGGCGCGATCGGGCGGTAAATTGGGCATTGCCAATGTGATTGCGGAAACGGCTGAACGGTTAATGATTCTTCTGCAAGCGGCCTCCTACACTCCTGTTCGCAATTCAGCCTTTAGAAGAGCGGGAGTGGTCAGGGCCCTGCGAGATCTGGCGTTTCAAACCTATCAGGTGCAACGTTTGGCTGAAGAATTGATTCCGCCTTCGATCTCTGGTCGGCCAGATGATGTAGGCGATCGCCCTCTGCTGCCTACTAATCCATCTGGCAGAGGATAGAACCCGCTTTAAGCACCGCAATCAGGTCAATTACAGGTAATGAGGCAAGGCTGCAACATTTCAGCGAGGAACATAATTATGGGAACGACAGGAGACAATCAAGCGTTATTAGACCAGTTGGCAGCGCTGAGAGAAACGTTAGTAGACCAACTGGGCGCACAACTGATTCAAAATCCGCAACTGGCAGATGCCCTGACTCAACAAATTGAGGATTTGCTGACGCAAACGATCGCCGAAGATGCAAAAGCCATGATCCCTCCCGATGGCGGCTTTGCCGAACTGATTGGCATCGGCAATGAAGCGGCTCGTAAGGTGACAGAAACCCGCCTGCCTCAGGGTGTTGAGGACTACGACGAACAGGTGGCTTCTGACCGGATTCTGGCTGTTGCTGATCTCTATTACCTGTATCAGCACGAAAAAGTAGGCGTTTTCCGAGTTGTCAGGAAGTTGCAAGAACTGTTCAATGCCGGAGCCGTGCGGCTATCCACTGGAGATGGAGCCTATGGACTATATCGCTTCGATCGCCGTAGCATCCTGCGTTACACCCAACAGCAGCGGCTGCAAACCTATCGCCGGGTTTTGGGCTACACCTCTACTCCACCTATGCCCAGTGCGAAACCCAACCGGGAATTTCATGGCTTATTTACCCAATTTATCAACGGTGTCGCTGAATTCTGGCGAGACAAGCGGATTTCGGATGTCATCCGGGAACGCGCTTACGATCCCAGTTTCGGCAGCATCGCCACCGTGCGACGGGCAGGATTAGATCTCCGCAACAATCTCAAATGGTTCTCTTACGGTCACGTTAATGTCTTTCGCATTGAAGTTTTGCAATTACTGGATGAAGCCTTCAGAATTTTAGGAGCAGAAGATGTCAAAAAGCTGTTCGGAGCAGATAACGCCTGGGATGTAGTCGAAGAAGTGATGCTGCGCTATTTCAAAGAGCATGTCAATGCTTCACAACGTCACCGATTAGCGATTTCTGGTCGCGCTTTAATTCGCTGGTTGGCACACAAGTACATCTTGAACACGTCCCGCGCTGAGTTTGAAGCCCTGTTGCGCGAAATCGCCGATCCGGCTGAAGAGTGGCTGACTAGCGCGGAAGTGTTGGGAATCGCCTTCCGGGGACATCCTCAACAAGTTGTGCCGATTGAATCGCGCCGCAACGGTGGCAGGATGAAAAGCGCCCAATTGGGTTAAGTCTCGCATCGATCGCCACATCTCAGTGCTGGTCCAAGTCCAACAGTCATGCTACTGAAAGATTTCAGTAGCCCTGTCGGCTTTGGGGCGATCGCTACTGAATTGATTTTAATTAGAAAATAAATTGGAGGTTTAGAATGACCTACCTTCACGATCAAGAAATCCTCAACATCTATCCAGAGCTTGAAGAGAGGAATGGGCAGTTTGATCAACTGGATGTTAAGCAATTGCAGCTTAGTCCAGAGCTTGAATTTGAAGACGAGATGGAAGATTTCTTGGATTCTATCAAAGATACGGTACGCAGTGCTTGGAGCAAATTGGGCACTCGAATTGAAGACAGAACTGCTATTACGCCAAGAGAGAAACGTAAGAATCTCAGACGCGGTCAAGTGTATGCCCTTGTGCTACACCAAATGGCATTTAGTCGTGGGAATGATGTCAAGAAGTATGATAAAGTTACAGCCCACTTCATTATTACACCGGATGGAAAAATCGCTCAATTGCATCCCATTTCAGCCTATTTATATGCATCCAATGGATTCAACAAACATAGCGTTGCAGTTGAGTTTGCTGGAAATTTTCCCAACACAAGAGGGCGGTGCTGGAAACCTGAACGGTTTGGCTGTCATCGGTTAACCCTGGCTCAAATTGACGCAGGTCGCTATCTTGTTCAATATCTCATCCACAAAATTGGGTTAACTCATATCCTGGCACACCGTCAGTCTTCAGGTACTCGTGAGAATGATCCTGGACCTGATATCTGGTATCACGTTGGGCAATGGGCGGTAGATAACTTGGGATTACGGGATGGTGGTACTGGATTCAAGATCGACAATGGTAAACCAATTCCAGATTCCTGGCGTACTTGGGGTAGGCGCTAGATATACCTTGTCAGGTCATTATTTTAAAGTTCACTCAAGTTTGTAGTAGCGGCTTTAGCCGCTCCATCACAACTGAAGTTGTCACTAAAAATATAAGCTCTATAACCTGTCACGGTATATAAAGATGTATACAGATTCAAGAATTGGAGTTTATTAAATGATGCAAAACGCTAGACAGGGTGAAAGCAATGCTGTTCCCATCCCCTCATGTCTCTATCAACCTCAAATTGCAACGCCCAAGTTGCATTCTTGATCCAGTTCTGGTCTTGACTCCTTGCGGTGTCTCTCTGGCGAGAGGATTAGGAGGAGTCATAGAAGTGTGGATAGCACGAGAATTGTGGCATATCCTTGACAACATTGAGTTTTACCAACAGCATCCTGAGTTGTTATTGTGCATGAATCTGAAGAAAAGCACATCGCATCAGCAACAGCGACAGGATATGATTCATGCACTGCAAGCATGGAATGTGACGCGATCGCTCACCCCTCCAGCAAAACTCAACCTCTATTGGATCGGAGATAAGCCAGGAGAATCTTTTCTGCCCAATGATGAAAACTCAGCCCTCATCTACGGTTGGGAGTATCTGGCGCATGCTTTAGAACAATATGTCCATCTGAATCATCAACAAGATCAGCACTTAGATTTTAGCCAACTTCTGACTCAGTCATTTCGAGAGACCACAGCATTGGCTGCTGTCTTAAAATCTGCCTTTATTCTGACCTATCAAATCACGGAAGCGTATCAAGCCCATCTGCCACCTGAAATCTGCATCGCGTTAGAAAGCTGGGGAATTCCCTGCCAGCAAATTGATCCTCTCGATCCAGTAGCCAGGTTGGAACGAGACAATTTACTGCATTGGATGAATGTTGCTGGCGTGTCTAAGCTGCTGTGGGTAGGATTGCACTTGGCTGTACTGCATCTCGTCATACCCTCTGCATCCGTATTTTGGATTCAGCAACATCTGCTGCAACACTCGCTCGCTTCCAGCCAGTCTCATGACAGTGCTGATCTGCTGAAGCCAGTCAATGTTTGGGAAGGAACCAAAGGATTTTGGTATTGGCTGTAGGGCATAGAGGGGGGTGCAACAAAACCTTACAGAAAAAGTACCCACAGGGGGAATACTCTTTTTGTTTTCTCATCCATAAAATCTTTTCATTCATAAAATTTGAACAGGCAACCGACAACTCTTCAATAAATTTTTGTAGAGGTGCCATTGTGGAAAATCACTCTAATCAATGCTCTCAAGCAGGACTAGCTTGCTCCGATTGCCCAAAAGTATTAGGTCATTTTTATATAGAAAACCAGTGTTATCTGATCGTTTGTGCTATCCATTCTCCCTCTGAAGCTCATTCCTCTCAATCCACAAGTGCTTTTAAGTTGTTTGATCAGTCAGAAGTTGTTCGATTTGAAATTACAGGCTGGTTTTGTGTGATTGTCCAAGCAACACAGGGTGCGGATAGGATGGATAATCATCATCTGAACCTGCTGAGCGATCGCGAACTACAAATTGCTCAATTAGTAGCCTTAGGACAATCAAATAAACAAATTGCCCAACGGTTGAGTATCAGCAAATGGACGGTCTTAACTCATCTACGACGAATCTTTGCGAAGCTAAATGTTGATAGTCGAGCAGCAATGGTTTATCAACTGTTTGCTAACGGTCTGGAAACTGCTGGTTCAGAATACTCCTTCGACTTTATCCGTAGTGAAGCAGAGCCACGACAGCAAGTTCACAGTCCACCAGCATCGCATTCTTAAACAATCGTATCGCTTTTAGCCAGTCTGTTTCAATTGTTTAAAGTACCCCTCAGACTCTGAAATGATTTGTTTAATCCACCCTGTTTCAGCAGCAGCACGATGAGTGGACGTAATGGAGTTGCTCAATCTCCTCGACACTAAAGCTCAGTTGTATCATCGGGGGCACCACGCTCAATACTCAACGGTCTGCCTCATTTCTACCTCATCCAAAGGGTAAAATCTATACCCTGGCAAGGTATATTATTCTACGAAATATGAATGGTGCTTTGGGCATTATGCTCAAAGCTTTGTAGGATATTATCTGCACCATCTCTGATGGCATTGCTGTTGCTGCATGGTTCGGCGACTGTCCACACCATAGCGTGCAAGTATATTGGTTCATCTTCAAGGAGTGTTTATGTCATCTACTTTCCTGAAACTAATCGTCTCTCCATTGGGAGTGAGTTTTCTAACAACAGGTTTTCTGGTAATTAATCTAACTGCGATCGCCCAATCGCCCTCTCCCAATCCCTCTTCCAATACAACTACCCCAACTTTAGATCTAGACGCTGAGCCACGCTCTACCCCGGCTGCTCTGCCGCCCCGGATCGGACCAGAAGACCGCGATCGTGTGACGGCACTGGAGCGCGGGGTAGATGGGGATCTTTGGGTAGGAACTTGGCAGGGGCTGATGCGGATTGATGCCAACTCTGGGCGCAGGATTGCCCAAATTGATTTACCGAATCCATTAGTCGATAGCCTGACGCAAGATCGAGCCGGACGGATTTGGGTCGGCACCTATGCGGCTTTGCAACGAATTGATTTTTTGAATAACGAAATCGGTGCTCGTAGCTATCCCTTGCCGTCACAACGGGTGCGATCGCTGCTGATAGACCAGCGCGGTTTTGTTTGGGCCGGGACAGAACAGGGATTGGCGATGGTCAACCCAGATCAGGGAGCAGTGAGGACGACGGTGCAGGAGATTGGCAGTGTTAGTGCTCTGGCAATGGATGTCGATGGCAGGCTCTGGGCTGGGACGTTAGACGGTTTGGTATCGGTCGATACGGCTACTGGATTTCCAGGAAGTCGAGTAGCGGTGTCTGGAAATGCCGTGCAGACGATTGCCCTTGGACCAGACAACCTGCTCTGGGTAGGTACTCCCAATGCTCTGTTGGTGGTTGATCCGATTGGGCAAACCGTCACTCGCTCCGTCACTCCCTTTCGAGGACGCAGCGTTACAGTTCTCAATTTTGATGCAGCAGGGAATCTTTGGGTTGGCACCGAAAACGGGCTGTATCAGGTCAATCCGTACAACGGAGCAGTTTTGACAGAGATTCCTAACCTCCCTTCTAGTTGGGTACTCGATATTGCTCCTGATACGGGCAACAAGATCTGGGTTGGCACCACCCACGGCCTCGCCTGGATCAGTCAGAGCACCGGAGAATCGCGATCGCATTCTGTGTTTTAGTAGTCTGTCAAGGAAGCTTAGGGTTGCAGACCCTCAAAACTTCCTGAAAAAGTTTGGATTTACAGAGTTGGGGATTTGTGGTCAATACCCCAATCATTCTACTGACGTGAGTTCGACGAGCGGTTTTTCGTGGGGGCGGGCTGCGCCTACGCCCCAACGAAAAACCTTGTTTGAGGGCTGTGGCGCGACGTGCCACAGCCCTCAGGCGATTATTGAACTCACGTTATAGTGACAAGTTTCAAGAAAGGATACAATCTCTGAGTAAGGATCATGCAGGTTTATGATGGCAACACAGGCTCCTATTCCCGTCTTAGTCAATGGTGCGTGCGGCAAGATGGGCCGCGAAGTGGTCAAGGCTGTGACTCAGGCTCCTGATATGACGCTGTTGGGAGCAGTCGATCGCAATCCCACTTGGCATGGGCAGGATATTGGAGAAGTGATTGGTTGTGGAACCTTGGAAGTGCCTGTGGTCAATGACTTGCAGGGGATGCTATTGCTGTTATCCCAAGAACAACAATTAGGTGTGATGATCGATTTCACTCATCCTGATTCGGTCTACGACAATGTTAGAGCAGCGATCGCCTATGGGGTTCGTCCCGTAGTTGGGACAACCGGATTGACTTCAGAACAAATCGCTGATCTAGCCGATTTTGCCGACAAAGCCAGCACAGGATGTTTGATTATTCCCAACTTTTCGATCGGTGTCGTGCTGATGCAGCAAGCCGCCGTACAGGCCTCTCAGTATTTTGACCATGTAGAAATCATTGAACTACATCACAATCAAAAGGCGGATGCCCCCAGTGGTACAGCACTGCAAACAGCCCAACTGTTATCAGAATTTGGTAAACCCTTTAATCCGCCTGCTGTAGCGGAAACCGAAAACCTCCCTGGCTCACGCGGCGGATTAACTGAAGACGGCATTCGGATTCACAGCGTCCGTCTCCCTGGGTTGATTGCTCATCAAGAAATCATTTTTGGTGCTCCTGGGCAACTTTACACCCTGCGTCATGATACGAGCGATCGCGCTTCTTTCATGCCTGGTGTGCTTTTAGCCATTCGTAAAGTGTTGCAATTGCAATCTCTGGTCTATGGTTTAGAAAAAATCCTGTGAAGATGCTTAGAGGATGTTTTAAAAGTCCTGAGAGGTCAGATTTTATGCTAAGCGCCTCACCATGATACGGATCATCGTGAGGTAGATTAACGTCTCCGAGGTCTCTGGCAATAACTCTTAGTCTCTGACCAAGCGCCGACATCCCATCAACCAGCCAAAGGTGCGCTCAACCACCCAACGCTTTTTGAGTAACACGAACCCCTTGGTTTGCTCCGGTCGCAACACAACTTGGACAATCCAACGGCAAACATCCATCACCCAGATGATCAACGGTGCGCCCTTAAAGCCACCATCCACTCAGATCGTGGTCAAACGAGACACTTTTTTGCCCATCTGCTTGACCCGTTTGAGCACTGGCTTTCCCCCTTCCAGTTCGGTCTGACTGGCTGCTGTGACGAGGACTCTTAAGATTAAGCCCAAGGTATCCACTGTGATCAGGGGCATAGATTGCATCTTGACATACTCCCCACCCTAGAAGGGCAGTGCGACTCGTTTGTTAGAAACCAATACTAGCAATAGTTTGGGGGATTAACAGCAAGGAGCCACAGGAGCGATGCCTGATATCCTACCCAGTCGCACTGCTCAGCTCCATTCTTGCAGTCTGTTCAAGGTTTTACCCAGTGGACTTCCAGTGGAACCCTCTCCCTACAGTTGTCGAAGAACTTAGTACAAATATACTATGATTGACAAAATAAGCACAGTCAAAAGCCGTCCTGGAAGGACGGTGCTCTAAACCCAGTTTTTGGGTAACCAGAGAGAGATGCAATACACAATCGTTCTCGCTAAGGTGAGGGGAGTTGTTAAAATTTCCCAAGGAGCATTATGGACGCACTGCCTCTTGTACTCAACCGTACCCAACTCGATATTCTTAAAGATCAAATTAGTCAGGCGATCGCTAATCTAGAGCAGAAAAAGCAAAACGGACAGTTTTCAAAGAATGACGAACAACGTGAACAGAATTTGCTGATGTATGGCTCGGATGAATATGAAAAAGCCCATGCTAGAATTCAGGCGATCGCAGATCAAATTAATACTCAGTTAAAGAACTGGAATGGTTCTGGTGATACGAAGTCGATTGAGCTTGCACTAGATTCCTATCAACTCAGAGTGTTACGGACTTATTTAGAATGTAATATGAACCAGTTTGAACAAGAAACAAAGCAGCTTTCTGAAAACATTATGAGTCAGCTTCCAGAAGAGAGTCCACAGGAAAATGCAGATTAAATCGGTGGAAACACCTTGCTGTCGAGGCAGAGAATATGCAAGCAATTATTGCCATCCGAAACCAGGGGTTGATGGCAAGCTAATGATAAAGTGCGTTAGGAACAGCATAACGCACCAAAACTATTAATCCAGCGATAGTTGTGCTTGCCAGATGCCGCGCTTCGACTGCGCTCAGGACTCAGACTGGGAGTGGGTTGAGCGTAGTCGAAACCCACTCCCCAAGACCAAAACTTTTGTTGATGGCTTAATATATTAAGCAAACAAGAACTGGGCTTGATTCGTCGTAGCTACATTGAGTTCAATATTAGCCGATGTGAACCCAACTGTTCCTTGAAGTTTCACCAGGAGCGCACCTTTACCAAAGTTAGAATTGTTGGCAATGCCATCGCTGAGCCGGAATTCTGTATTACTACCCGATCGCACCACATCAATGAATGGAATATTCATAAAAGACATGAAATCGCCATTCATCCCTCTAGAAAACTGCTTGACGACATCAGTACCATCACCGCTCGTGTAAACAAAGGTATCTTGATCAGCATCGAAATTCAAGGTATCGTTCCCTACACCACCAATAAACAGGTCTCTACCGTTCCCTCCTGTTAAAGTGTCGTTGCCTGCACCACCATCCAGGGTGTCATCACCATTCTCTCCATTGAGCACATCTCTACCGCTCCCTCCGCGCAATTGGTCGTTACCGTCCCCGCCATTCAGGGTATCTCTACCGCTACCAACTGCTACTGAACTGGCTGCCACACTGACAAAATTAAAGCTACCGTCGCCAACAACACCTAAGAGGCTGGCAGCCCCCGTTCCCAGATTGATGTTAAACAATCTCGAACCTGTCACTGCATAAGCAACGTTGATGCCACTGACAGGAGAGAAAATATCTAATCCTGCCGTAGGGCCAAAATCGACCCCCAGACGGCCTACGGTGAAGAGTTGGCCGCCATTAGGCGAAGGGGGATTGTCGGGGAAGTTGAAACCGCCTTGACGCACTAACACATCTAAATTGGAATCAATTTCATACAAAGTCGTTCTACGGTTGGCATCGGGTGAAGGCAGAAAAGAATTGGTGTAGGCAGCAGCAGTGATGTTGGGGTTAGCCCCAAAGTTAGGATCACCCGGAGCATAAGCCAGATTGGTATCGGGTTGGATGCCATCGGCTGGATTGTTGTTCAGGTCAGCAATCTGACCATTGTCTACATTAACCCGCAAGTTCTGCTCATTACTGCCGACCAAGCGCAGGCGATCGGGAGTGGGATTAAAGTCAATGCCGGATTGCTGCCCCGCCGTCAGACCGAGATTAGCTGGGGTGAGGGTGCTTTTGAGCGTCGCCACTCCAGTAGTGGTATTGATGGTGTAGACCTTATTGGTGTCGGTAATCCCATACAGTTGTCCATCAGCAGGACGAACATCAATGCCAATCAATGTGCCGTCAATCGCTGTGCTATCAGCATTAGCGACACTAAGAGTTTGAGTTTGGTTAGTCCGGGTAGGCTCAAATACAACAATAGTATTCTGAGTTGTTAAACCAAAAAGGCGCAGATCAGTATCTCCCTCGAGGACATCGTCGCCTGCTCCGCCACTTAGATAATCGTCGCCTGCACCCCCTAAGAGCGCATCATGACCGCTCTCTCCTTTCAAATGATCATTACCACTGCCACCTCGAACGACATCATTACCATCTCCAGCTTCAATCGTGTCATTGCCAGACTCACCATCTAGCATGTCATCGCCATTCTGCCCCTTGAGCGTATCATTTCCTGTCCCACCTTTGAGAATATCATTCCCATCTCCACCATCAATGAAATCGCTTTCTTCTCCACCATCTAAAACATCAACACCATTTCCTCCTGTGATGCGATCGCTGCCCCCATCTCCCATAATCACATCATTGCCATCTCCACCCTCCAAAGTATCGTTGTGTGCTCCCCCAGACAGAGTATCATCTCCGTTCTCACCTCTAAGAACGTCTTGACCGTCTCTCCCTAACAGCCTATCGTTGCCATCTCCCCCGTTTAGGGTATCATTGCCACTGCCAATTGCTACAGTGCTTGCAGCCACACCTACAAAGGTATAGTTGCCATTGCCTACCCGACCCAAATTAGTTGCTTCGCCCGTGACTAAGTTGATACTAAACAACGTCGAGCCTGAGACAGCATAAGCGACGTTAATGCCATTAGCAGGAGAGAAGATGTCAAATCCAGCCTTATCAGCAAAATCCACTTTCAGATCCCCTACGGTGAAGAGTTGGCCGCCATTAGGCGAAGGGGGATTGTCGGGGAAGTTGAAACCGCCTTGACGCACTAACACATCTAAATTGGAATCAATTTCATACAAAGTCGTTCTACGGTTGGCATCGGGTGAAGGCAGAAAAGAATTGGTGTAGGCAGCAGCAGTGATGTTGGGGTTAGCCCCAAAGTTAGGATCACCCGGAGCATAAGCCAGATTGGTATCGGGTTGGATGCCATCGGCTGGATTGTTGTTCAGGTCAGCAATCTGACCATTGTCTACATTAACCCGCAAGTTCTGCTCATTACTGCCGACCAAGCGCAGGCGATCGGGAGTGGGATTAAAGTCAATGCCGGATTGCTGCCCCGCCGTCAGACCGAGATTAGCTGGGGTGAGGGTGCTTTTGAGCGTCGCCACTCCAGTAGTGGTATTGATGGTGTAGACCTTATTGGTGTCGGTAATCCCATACAGTTGTCCATCAGCAGGACGAACATCAATGCCAATCAATGTGCCATCGACTGAGGAAACATTTAAGGATTGCACTCGATTGGGACGATTCGGATCAAACACGATCAATACGTTTTGCTCGGTCAAGGCAAACAATCGTAAGTCACCATCCCCATCAAGCACATCGTCACCTGCTCCGCCCTCAAGGCTATCGTTGCCACTGCCTCCCAGCAATCCATCATTGCCGCTGCCACCTTGTAGTTGGTCGTTTCCTTCATTTCCTCTGAGCAGATCGTTTCCATCATCACCACGCAACGTATCGTTATTCTCAAAACCAACTAGAATATCGTCACCATTCAAACCAGCAATGTTGTCTGCTGAGGAGGTGCCCAGCAGAGTGTCGTTATTAGAGGTGCCAGAAATTGTTGTCATACGAATGTTCCTTTCAGTAAAAGATAGGTAATGCAATAAATGACAGGCTTGGGCGATCGCCCTCCGTTAAGACAAAGGGTAAACACCTGTTTTCGTCAAAGCGAAACGTGTTCTTGAGCGAAGCCAAGAATAACAGACTTATAGGATGGAACGATTGCTTAGAACGCTAACTGTTCAAGTCCCGCAACTCACCCTCAACGGAATTACAACTAAGCAAAAGGTTTACGAAGAACAATTGATTGCAGTTTTAAATGTGTCTATTCACTTGGCAACTGCCGAGTCAATAGAACTTTTCAGATTAACTGTCACTACCACTACTAGAGTTGGACAGGATAAATACGTATTTCTACGTATTGAAGGCTTTAAAGATTTGAGCCTGATTACAGATCAACATTGGGTTATTGGAAATCTTTTGCGCTGCAAAAATCTCCAATAACCCGGTCATCGAATCCACCTATAATTTAATCTTATGACGTTGCACCCTCAGATTGTGCCAACTGAACTATCGCCCAACAATGTTCCAACAACCTTAACGTGAGTTCGATAATCGCCGTTTGAGGGGTGTGGCGCGACGTGCCACACCCCTCAAACAAGGTTTTTCGTTGGGGTGGGCTGCGCCCGCCCCAACGAAAAACCACTCGTCGAACTGACGTAGCCTTAAGTTACTCTAAGGAAACATTGGGTGGCAAAATCACTTGGTCAACAATGTGAACGACTCCATTAGAGGCAGGAATATCTGCCTGAGTCACCACAGCATTGTTGATTTGCACCTGAGCATTGGCTTGATCTACGGATACATTCAAGGGTGTCCCTTCCAAAGATGATACCTGACCGGTACTTAACTGGTCAGAAGTCAGTTCATCCGCGACGACGTGATAGGTCAGTAATTGACGCAAGGCATCTTGATTCTCAGGTTGCAATAATTGCTGTTGATTTTCTACAGGTAGCGCTGCAAATGCCTGATCAGACGGAGCAAAGATAGTATATGGGCCATTACCTGCTAAATCCTCTGTCAAACCTGCTGCTGTGATGGCGGTTGTCAGCGTACTTAAAGAGGGATTATTAGTAATCACACCTACCACATCATTGGTGTCTGTAGTCGTTGTGGGAGCCGTTGTATCGGGCGAGGGTGTGATCGGGGAAGGTTGAGTGGCTGGCGTTTCAACGGGTGTTTGAGCCGTTTCTGGAGCGCAAGCAGCAACAATAGGCAGAGCAATTAAGGCAATTCCTGCTCTCAAACATGTCTGGTTGAATTGAAAAGTCATTAGTTTTCTCCTATCTGTTTCCCTGAATTAGGGGTTTAGAGGTTGATTCACTAAACGTTAAGAGGATTGTGAATGATGGTGCAATAAACAAAATACGATTGAATTGATATTTCTGGGAGACATAACTTCAGTTTCAGAAACAGCAATTCAACACTTTGTTGTTCTTCCGCCATCCATCACAACACAAACTCAAGCAGTTGCAATTTCATTGCTCGTATCAGCAGGTTTATTGAAAAAACATCCTCCCTTATTACGGTAGGCACATGAGCAATATTCGCACTCCATCTTTAGTATGACCTTGTTGCCAGGGCATTAATCAATCTGCGATCGCGATTCCATCAATCCTACTTGTTCTGCAAACCCCAGGCGACCTTGATTCTCTTGATAGTCCTACGCACTTTGATTCATAGGTTTCACCATGACCACCCGATAGAGCCGCGCCTCGTCTTCGGGATAGGGTTGATGTTGCAGGGAAAAGCGATGATGAACTGCGATGCCGCCTGGAACCAGAGCGTTGTAAATCTTTTGAAAAACTTTGCAATACAGTTGAATTGACATCATGTTGCAGCATGTTGCACCAATACTCTTTTCAGGTATTGCCCGGTGTAAGAGTGCGGCACTTCTGCCACGGTTTCGGGCGTGCCTTGAGCGATGATTTCGCCGCCGCGATCGCCACCTTCTGGTCCCAGATCGATAATCCAATCGGCACAGCGAATCACGTCTAAATTGTGTTCAATCACAAGGATGGAATTCCCCATGTCGGACAGGCGTTGCAGCACATCTAAAAGTTTATGGACATCATAGAAAGAGAGTCCGGTCGTGGGTTCGTCAATCAGATAAAGGGTTTTTCCAGTAGCGCGTCGAGACAGTTCAGTCGCCAGTTTTAAGCGCTGGGCTTCGCCACCTGAAAGCGTGGGAGCAGTTTGCCCTAAGCGAACATAACCCAAACCTACGTCCACCATTGTTTGCAGTCGCGCCTGAGCTTTGGGAATGTTCTCGAAGAAGGACAGGGCTTCTTCAGCGGTCATACTCAAAACATCAGAAATGGATTTGCCTTTATATTTCACCTGTAGCGTTTCTCGATTGTATCGTGCTCCTTTACAAACCTCGCACTGTACATAAACATCAGGCAGAAAATTCATTTCAATCACATTTACACCCTGTCCACTGCAAGCTTCACAGCGTCCTCCTTTGATATTGAACGAGAATTGACCAGGTTTATAGCCTCTGGCTTTGGCTTCGATTGTCTCTGAAAATAGATCTCGAATGATATCGAAAACGCCTGTGTAAGTGGCAGGATTGGAGCGGGGAGTACGACCAATGGGAGATTGGTCAATCACGATGACTTTATCCAAAGCAGTTAGTCCTTTGATTTCGCCCATCTCTTTGGGGCAGGGAATTTTATGCCCAAAGTGGTGTTGCAGAGCAGGATAAAGTAACTCATTCACCAATGTGGATTTACCAGAACCGGAAACACCCGTCACACAAACAAGTTTACCTAAAGGAATGTCTACATTGATGTTCCTCAAGTTGTTGCGATGGGCTTTGCGAATTTTTAAAGAACTGCCATTTCCAGGGCGGCGTTGAGTGGGTGTGTGAATCACCCGCCGTCCAGATAAATAAGCTCCGGTTAGAGATTCTTCTGAATCGAACAAGTTCTGCAAACTCCCTTGAGCGACGATACGACCGCCATGCACCCCTGCTCCAGGGCCGATGTCTACGAGATGATCGGCAGCTCTAATGGTGTCTTCATCGTGTTCTACGACAATTAGCGTGTTACCAATGTCTCGTAAACGAGTCAGGGTATGCAGCAGGCGATCGTTATCTCGTTGGTGCAATCCAATACTGGGTTCATCCAGAACGTATAACACACCCGTTAAGCCAGAACCGATTTGAGTAGCGAGGCGAATCCGTTGAGCTTCGCCTCCTGATAGGGTCATGGCAGTGCGATCGAGGGTGAGATAATCTAATCCCACATCCAATAAAAATTGCAATCTAGCTTTTACTTCTCGCAGCGCTAAATCTCCAATCTGAGCCTGTCTAACAGAGAGGCGCATATCGTTGACTCGCTGTAACGCCTCCCGAATCGCAACGCTAGTCAAGTCTTTAATGCGATATTGTCCCAATCGCACCGCTAGCGACTCTGGCTTGAGGCGATCGCCCTGACAAACTTCACAGGGTTGATTGACTAGATAATTCTCCAGTTTTTGTTTGTATTGCTCTGAGGTCGTTTCTCTGTACTGGCGATCGAGCATCGGTAGCACGCCTTCAAACTCCCGATAATAGCCTTTGGTCTCCCGATAACGCGAGTCGGATTCGATGTAGATCTTTTCGTCGGAACCGTGTAGCAATGTTTCCTGTTGCTCTGGAGTCAGATCTTTCCAAAGGGTTTGTAGCTCAAACCCAAAGGCTTGACCAACGCTGTAGAGCAAAGAGAAATAATAGGTGTTGTCTTTTTCAGACCAGGGAGCGATCGCTGCATACACAGGCAAATTAGGGTCGGGCACCACGAGATCCGCCGAAAACATTTGCAAACTGCCTAGCCCATGACAATTGGGGCAAGCACCATAGGGCGAGTTGAAGGAAAATAAACGTGGAGACAATTCCTCCATGACTGCGCCGTGTTCAGGACAGGCAAAATTTTCAGAAAAGACGAGTTCTTGAGGCGGTTGAGGTGAATCTGTTGAGGCAACTTCTTTGGTAGAAGTCTCCACATTGTAAGACCCCTGGAATACTTCTGCGGCTTTGAAACGCCCGCCTCTGCGTCCTCGCAGAGGAACCACTTTGTCCTCAGTTGTCTGTCTAGGCTCTGTGCTGATTTGAGTTCCTGTTGTTCCTTCGGTCATCATCAGTTCAACAACAGCGATACCTTCCGATCGTTTCAGGCAGGTAGACAGCGAATCCACTAAGCGCTCCTGCATTCCCTCTTTTTTGACGAGACGATCGACCACAATTTCAATATTGTGGAGCTGGTTTTTGTCGAGTTCGATCGAATCGGACAGTTCACGCACCTCACCATCAACTCGGATGCGGACGAATCCTTCTGCCGCCAGACTGGAGATTAATTTTTTGTGCGTTCCTTTTTTGCCTCGAACCACTGGAGCCAGAATTTGAAACCGGGTGCGATCGGGCAGTTCCATAATCCGATCGACCATTTCATCGATTGTCTGCGGCACAATGGAGCGATCGCAATGGGGACAGTGGGGTTCTCCGGCTCGTCCAAACAATAGACGCAGGTAGTCATAGATTTCTGTCACCGTGCCCACTGTGGAGCGGGGGTTGTGGGAAGTGGATTTTTGATCAATAGAAATGGCCGGACTTAAGCCCTCGATCGCGTCCACATCTGGTTTGTCTACCTGTCCTAAAAACTGGCGAGCATAGGCGCTGAGCGATTCCACGTAGCGTCGCTGCCCTTCAGCAAAAATGGTGTCGAAGGCCAGCGAAGATTTGCCTGAACCAGAGACTCCGGTGAAGACAATCAGGCGATCGCGGGGTAAGTCTAAATCAATATTTTTGAGATTGTGCTGCCGTGCGCCCCGAATCCGGATGCTGTTGAGCACTTCTGGACTGGGGCGCAAAGCTCCACCCTGCCCATTGGAGGATGCTGAGTTTGCCGCTGCTGTCGAAACGGGCTGAACGCATGATTCTGAGTTTCGACCCTCTGGACTGTCAGGGAGATCAGTAAGCTGGGACATAAAGGTGAAGCTGGGTGATTTCAGAACAGAAATGATCCTTAACAATTCTATCGCTATCCTCCGAGAGTGAGAAATTAGCCCATTTGGGGACGATGACGTGCATTCAGTGATCTGGCTAGCTGGAGTAGTTGTTCTTGATGACTCGACGCTAGACTCAAAGTATTGCTTTAATCTGGTGAATTGAAAGATTTTGAGAAATTTAAGGCGAAGGAAACCACAAAGACACAAAGAGCACAAGGATGAGGAGTGGCGTTATTGCATTGAACATGGGTATTGAGGAAATTTAAGGCGAAGGAAACCACAAAGACACAAAGAGCACAAGGATGAGGAGTGGCGTTATTGCATTGAACATGGGTATTGAGAGGGTATAGTCATGAAATTTTTGCAGCAGGTTTGTCAAACGTGTGTTCTAACCGTGGGACTGGGGGCGATCGCGCTCTCGATTCAGGCTGCTCGTTTGTCGGATGGCAGGGTGTATTTTGAGGAGCAACCTCGATTAGAATCCGCTACCACGACTGAGCAGGTGACTTCAGCTTCGACAGCAACCTACTACTTTACAATTACCTTACCGGCTGGAGCGGGTGAACCCTTACAGCAAATCCAGATTGCTCAACGCAACGGTTCCAATTTTGTCAGACGGGTGGAGTATGAATTGGATGAAAGTTTTGCTTTTGTAGGCACTCGGCGCGATCGAGGAGAGGATTTAAGCATTTTAGAATCCACTTACTATGAAGACAGTCAAACCCTGTCGGTGATTTTTGATCCACCTGTCCCTCCGGGCACAACGGTGACGCTAGGATTGCGACCAGAACGGAATCCCCATCAAGAAGGAGTTTATCTGTTTGGAGTCACGGCTTTTCCGGCTGGGGAAGCCCCTTATGGTCAGTTTTTGGGATATGGGCGGTTTAACTTCTATCGGGGTAGTGATTTTATTTTGAATCTATGGCGATAGAGGTTTTCAGAAAGTCAATAAAAACTGGGCGCGACGTTCGTCAATTAACCCACGTTGTGACCGTTCCAGTCAAATTAGCGGGAGCGGTGTGTTAGTCGGCGGGGATATTGGGATTGCCGTAAGCGACTGGCAACCAACATAGAACCGATCGCACACCCCAGAGCGATCGTTACAATCGACATTAAAGGAGCAGACTTCTCAGACTGGTTGATCCAAACCAAAGGTTTGGCACGAGCGGGGGCAGGCAAAATGGCTGGAGTTGATGGCACGAATACGGATGCTGGTAGGGGCGATCGCTCCGATCCAGCCATAGGCAGATCGGGGGGAACGTAAACAATGGTAAATAATGCAATTTGCCCAGCCAGAATCATCCCTAGCCAGACCCCAAATACGAGTAGAAAAAGAGAACCTTTCTGCCCCAATCTACGCCAGAGTAACCGACCGCCTTGGATGCAGCGAAGAACCAAAAGCTGCACCTTGCCTGGAAAGTGAACGGGTGGGGTAGGAATACCCTCTTGAAAATCTGACATAGCGTGACGATCTGATTGGATGATCTCCATACCGCTATTCTAGAGTCCAATTGTGAAAGAGTGGGGGAGACCTAGTCTGGGGTCGAAAAAAGTCAGTGAGAGCTTGGGTTTTCGTTCAACTTCCTCTTGTTCTCATCTTGCGCTGCTTGAAAAGTTTTCCAATCTTCAGGAGTGTTACAGTTAAACAGGATGGTTGGATCACTCAAACGCAATTCTGCGACAGTTTGGGTGGTTAACCAGGCTTGAAACGATCGCCCTCCCTGTTGGATGAAGTTCGTCAAATCAATCAGGCAGCGGCTCCGGTAAAAACCACACAGTGGTTCCCATCCTTTTTGTTGTTTGGGTAAAACCGCAGTCACCTGGCAAGGGATGTGTTCCAGTTGGGCGATCGCTGCTTGCAACACGTCCGGTTTTAATTGAGGCAAATCGCACGCCAACAATAATACCCATTCCGTTTGCACCTGACTTAAGCCCTGAGCAAACCCAACAAGCGGCCCATGAGGTCGCAGAGGATGATCTGTTTCAGGCAGCGGCAATTCCTGGAGGAGTTGACAGGTAGAAGGAATTTGATCGCGATAGCGCTCTACCCAAAAGGTCACAACCAATACTTTAGAGGCACATACCTGAGCGACCTGACAGACGTTTTGCAGGAGCGATCGCTCTCCTACAGGCAATAATGCTTTGTCTTGCCCCATACGACGGCTCTGTCCGCCCGCTAAGATGATGGCAGTCAAACCCTGAGATAATGCGGATGAAAGGACTTGAACCTTCACTTCTTGCGAAACTAGAACCTAAATCTAGCGCGTCTACCAATTCCGCCACATCCGCGAAAATCATGCTAATTCATCATAGCAAAGACGATTCTAGAATGACTATGACTGCCCAAGAATTCATTGGTTAACGTGAGTTCGACTATCGATCTGCCGCTAGGGCGGGCTGCACCACCCCAACGAAAAATCATAGAAACTGATCGGATTAAAACAGGTTTCCTGAATGCCTGGATGTGTTTTAAATTACATTTCGTGGACCTCTTGAGGATAGACATAGTTGACCTCCTCGGAGAACATGGTCGTTAACCGATAGGACAGGGAGTGGTTCCACAAATCTATAAAGTCCACGATTGGAAAGGGCTGAGTTTTATCAGCAGAGGCAGGCAGTTTGGCATCGTCCATGTCATAGAAATGAAAGCGATCGATCGCTTCAAAGCGAGAAGGTTCCACAATATTGGCGCGATAGTTGCCTTTAGCATCAATGTCTGAAAAGCAATAAACCTGGTAGAAATTACTGCCCAACACCTCGCGATATTGAATCAGGGCGTAGATATCCACCGGGCGCATGGGCAGACTGAGGGGAATGGCGAGGCGCTTTTGAAACGGCAGCATGGAAAAGCGGATGCTGCTGCGAACTCCGTAGTAACCCACTTTGTCAGGTTGTAGGGGATACTTACGATAGCGGGGTTGAACGTGAGTTCGCATAAAGGTCGGGATGTCCATTGCCTCTTCAGTGTAGGTGCCCACCACAGCAATCAAGATGTCATAGGCGGGCACATTGCCCACATTGTAGATTTCCAGTTGCAGGGTGCCAGCCTGTAAATCTGACTGGGTGTCGCAGTAGATGTGTGGAAATGCAGTGATTTTGAGTTGCTTCTCAATCACCCCTCGATAGAGCACACTCTCAGCTCGAATTTCCTGTAACAACCTGTGGCTGTACCAGGCATAGAGAACAGCCATTACAGCTAACACGAGAATGACACCAAGCAGAATAAATTCAAACTGACTCATAGTCGGCAAGGGTTAGAGACGCATGAAATAGGCGAAAAAACGATGGGGGCATGAGACAGTGGTAGTGAAAAACCACAGAGGCCCAGAGGACACAGAGGAATTGGACGTGGCATCGGGGTTGTGTTAGGAAGTGGTTAAACTTTGAGTGGTTAAACTTCATCTTTTCATAGAAATGAAGGATCTGGAGCGCGATCGCTGGCAAAAAGTTGAATTCATGGGTGTCAACTTTGGTTCTGTTGAAGTTGGTGTCTGTGCCCCCTCTTGGTACAACCTGTCGGCATTTGGGCGTTGCTTAATAAAGCAATGATTTTGAGCGTGAAACCTTCGGTTTCACGCTCAAAATCATCCTCCAAATCAGCAACACCGGAATTTGCAGGTTGGCAAAGAATAGCAAATGTACTATTATTGTACTGGTATTGATTCGTAAACATCCTTTGCTATCAATATCGTTGCTCTTGATCGATCGCCGTTTCAGCAGTTGGAAGCTGCTAAGCGGCGATTTTTGTTTGCTCTCAGTGCTGTTTAGAAGGTCATTGCCATTAACCCGGTTTTTGTAGGAAGCCGCATTTCCACAGAAAATTCTGTTTTTTACATTCTGACCCAGATAAATTCCCAGGTTGAGCCGCTCTATCCCATCACCCTTGCTCCATAATATGAGGATCAGTTTTTTATGATCTAGCTAGCCATCTCCTATGTTTCTTGATCAGAGTCATCTTTTGAAAACCAATCCGGCCCAATTGAACTACGGTATTGCTGTGGTGGATGGGGATGGAGATGGAGCGTTTGAGTTATTTGTAGCGGGTTTTGGGCAAAGCAATCTACTCCTGAAGTGGACGGGTGCTGAATTTGTTGACATTGCCGATGAAATGCTGGCTGATGCCAATCGGCAGGCGATCGGGGTGGCGGCTGGAGATTTGGATGGCGATGGTCGAGAAGAAATCTATGTCTTGAATACGGATACATTTGGAGGGCGCAAGCGATTTGGCGATCGCCTGTTCGACTGGCAAGACGGACGGTGGCGGGATTTATTCTCGTTGCCACAAAACATGGATGCGCTGAATCTGACGGCTGGGCGTTCAGTGGCCTGGATCGATCGCAATGGAGATGGTCGATATGGCTGTCTGGTGGCCAACTATGAGGGGCCATTTCGGCTATATGAACTTAATGCTGATGACATGCTGGCAGATATCGCAGCAGAGGTGGGAGTAAATTTGGTGACGGGAGGGCGCGGACTGGTGGCATCGCCACTGGTATCGGATCGGATGGATATCTTTGCAGTGAATGAAAATGGGGCCAATTTCCTCTTTCGCAATCAAGGAGATGGCACCTTTGTGGATATAGCGGCGATCGCTAATTTAAGCGATCCCTGCGAACATGGCCGGGGAGTTGCGATCCTGGATGCCAATGGTGACGGTCAATTTGACCTGGTTTATGGCAACTGGGAAGGCCCGCACCGATTGTTCGTGCAACAAGAGCCAGGCAAGTTTCGCGATGTCACGCCTCCAGCCATGGCTCTGCCCTCTCGCATCCGCACGGTAATTGCGGCTGATTTTGACAACGATGGCTATCAAGAACTGTTCTTCAACAATATCGGTCAATCAAATCGGCTCTTTGGGTGGCGACAGGGACGCTGGACTGCTCTCAATTTGGGCGATGCTTTAGAACCAATTGGTTGGGGCACAGGGGCAGCTGTAGGAGACTTTGATGGAGATGGCTGCTTAGAACTCGTGATTGCTCATGGCGAATCAGTAGCCCAGCCCCTATCGCTCTATCGGGCTACATCAAACAGTAATAACTGGCTGCGTGTGTTGCCTTTGACTCCTCAAGGGGCCCCTGCCAGAGGGTGTGTAGTGGTGCTTGCTGCCGATGGACGGACTCAAGTGCGGGCGATCGACGCGGGCAGCGGTTATCTATGCCAGATGGAACCTGTAGCCCATTTCGGTTTGGGGAGCGTGGAGGTTGTGGATTGGGTTGAAGTGCGCTGGTTGGATGGTAAAGCATTCAGAATTACTGCTCCTGCTATCAAACAGATGTTGCAAGTGCCGCACCCTGGTTAAATTCACCTCCTGGTTTAATCTTTCTTTAGCCCAGCCGTGTAGATTACCGTGCTGGCAGGCACATCGCGAGGAGAAAATCGCCCCAATATACCGTAACCAAATAATCCGGCATATTCTCTCAGCAGCAGCACCATTTTGTGTTTGAAAGGTAGGGAAGCGGGTAGAGAATTGGGACTGGGAATCACCTCAAATCCAAAGCTGCGAAAAGTCAGCAGCGATCGCAGCATATGGGGAGCATCCGTCACCAGAAGAATTCTGCGTATTCCTTGGGGCTGCAAAAGAGCAGCAGTAAATAGAGCATTTTCTTCGGTTGTGCGAGAGCAAGGTTCACCTTTGACAGCAGGTTGAGGAATTCCCTTGTCAACTAGCATTTCAGCGATTTGAGTAGCATCTCCCCAACCACTAGCAAACAGTAAGGGCGCTCGTTGCGCTTGCCATAATTGGGCAGCAACATCGACTCGTTCCTGACGCAAATCCCCGCCTCGCCCTAAAATTACGATCGCATCGGCGTTTTGACCAGAATCATTGGGAGTGAGACCCGCAAGCAGTCGGTTGCCAATACCAAACATCACAGGTGAACTACCAAGCAGGTAAATCAGCAACAAGATGACACTCGTCAAACTGATGAATCGTTTCCAGGGTAAACGCGGCAGAACCCACGGTAAGATGCTCAGAATTGTCAGCAGCGGAATCACCTGGTTAGGCTTTGTTAACCAAGCTGTGATCCCCCATGTTAGTCCTGCCCAAGAAGAGGAGGGTTTCTCAACACACCAGGCAGGATCGATGGTAAGGTGCCCCAAAAGTCCAAATTGCATGGCTCAACCTGAAATGTTAAGTTTTGCGTTTAGTATAACCAGTCCTTCAACCAGTGTCATGGGTACGGCTTCTGCTGATCACGTTGGGGTAATAGCTGGTAGCCTGTCAAGGCATTTTTGACGGGTTCCCCTCAAAAATTTCTTTAATTTTGGACTTACGCACTTCGTGCGAAAAACCGGAATAGTTGGGGATTTGTAGGGCGCGTTGCGCCCTACAAATCCCCAACTGCGTAAGTCCTATAATTTAATTTTGATTTGCGAGATACCCCGCAAATCAAAATTGACAGAACACTAGAGGGGTTTGTCGCGGGATGAGCATTAGCACCCATAATTAAAGATGGTTGATACTCCCATTTTTAATACCTTGCTATGCAAACCCTGTCTCACTCTCCCTGCACTCAGATCAATAGCGATCGCAGGATTACCTTCGCTCCGCTTTCGTTAGCAGAAGTTTATGCCTTAGCAGATGACCCAGCGAATGGAGCGATCGTGGTCATGAGCGGCACCGTGCGCCAGCAAACTGAGGGCAAGCCTGTAGTGGCGTTGGAATATCAAGCCTATGAGCCAATGGCCCTGGAAATCTTCAAGCAAATTACGGCTGATATTTGCCGCCAGTGGCCAGACACCAATCGAGTGGTGATTCACCATCGCGTTGGTCGGTTGAAGGTAGGCGAAATCAGCGTGCTTGTGGCTGTGGGTTGTCCCCATCGGGCCGAGGCCTTTGCTGCCTGTCAACATGCGATCGACACTCTGAAGCACAACGCCCCCATCTGGAAGAAGGAATGGTATAGCCATGCCGATGGCACTTTTTCTAGCAGTTGGGTCAGCATTGGCGCTTGTGAACAATCCAACACGGGTTGTTAATGAATGGTCTACGTACCACTGCCTAAAATGAAGAGACCCAGCATTGTCACCCCATTCCACATGCCATGTAATAGCATAGAAGAAAGTAGCGATCGCGTTCTGGTATAAACCACGCCCAAGATGGCTCCCAATACGGTTAGTGGAATGATTTCTGAAAGGCTGAGGTGAGCCGTGGCGAAAATCAGGCTACTAAGTGCGATCGCTGTACTGACAGACATGTAGCGAGTAAGCGAAGGTAATAAAAAACCTCGAAACAGGGTTTCTTCAAAAATCGGTGCCGCAATTACTGCGGTGAAGAAGAAAATGCCAAGGGCGATTGGATCACGTTCCTCTAACACAATCTGTAACAGAGGATTACTGCCCCCAATGCCTCGCCAAATTTGCTGATTTAAGATAGAAACCACCGTCATTAACGGTAAAGCGACTAAGTAGCCACCAAGTCCCCACCAGAACCAATGCTTGTTTGCACGTAAACGAAACCAATCAGAGGATAGAGGAAGCTTTGAACGAATCGAAAAATACAATACCAGTAGGGCAGCAGCGGCAATGAGAATGTAGGAAAAGAGCACCGAGACAGCCAGACTGCGAGTGCCCAGGTTGGATAACTCAATGCCAACCACGACCAACAGTTGGCGCAGCGCTGGCAATACTAACAATGGAATCAAAAATTGCCCTGCAAAAAAGAAGCCAACAACCAGAACTTGCCAAATCGTCTCCCATGTCCAGGGAGTTTGCCATACTTTGTTTGCATTTTCCGCTAACAGAGATTGTTTCCCTTTTGTGACCCGTTGCACGAGCAGAAAAATCAGCAATCCGGCTCCCAGGATAGACCCCAGAATCGGCAGGAGGGCGACCAGCGCTAACTTAATGAAGGTTTGCTGAGCCAGTTGTTGCTGTTGCAGCTTTAAGGAAAGCAATGCATCTTGTCGTTGCTGGAGCGTGTAGAGGCGGAAGAGGGCTTGATAGCGAAACCAGCCATCTAAGGTTTGCTGAATCTGGAATTCAGCATTGGGCAGAATGCGAGGTGGCTCACTCCACAACCCCACGAGAATATCTGCCGTTTCAGCGATCGCCTCGGAAGTAAAAGTTACTGCTGGGTCAGTAGCGTTGGGAGAGACAAGATCAGCATCTGGGATAACGGCTAATCGTTGCCACTGTTGTAAAGCTGGCTCGACTTGCCCTTGCTGGCTTTGAATAATACCAATTCGCAAATCCAACTGATCTATGAGATCCTGTTGCTGCTGGGCTGAGCTTTGCAACAGTTGTTCCTGCGGTGACGGTGCAGTTGGAGCAGCAGGAGCAGCCAAGTTGCGATCGATGGAGCGGCTAGACAAGGACAACTGGGTCTGGAACTTTTCCAAATTGGTTTGAGCAGATTGCCGCACTGTTTGATACTGCTTGAGGGCCGACTCTAGCGGATTTAGCCCAATCAAAGCAGTTTGAGCACCAGATAGGTCGATTCCCGAGGCTGTTTTAGCGGGCAACTCCGTCACATGCAACAGCAGATCGGTCTGGTAGAGTTGCAGGCGATCGGTAATTTGAGGTGCATTCCAACTACTGACCAGGGAAAGGCCAATCTGAAACGCCACAAACACGCTCAATAATCCAAGAATCAGCCGTTTTACAGTCATCCCTTCTTCCTCTAGTTGGTCTGCGCCGAATCGATGCAAAGGCTAGATTGCATTATCGCATTCTCAGCCTCAGGCTGGCTGAGGATCATTGTTGGATCATCGTTCTGACGATAAGTGCTGTCAGTTTGTAAATCTTTATGAAGGTTTTGGAAGGATCATCTCTCAGGTCTTGCTGACTTTTGTGGAGTTTTTTAGTTTTAGGAGAAGAGGAGCATTCATGTGAGTGGTCTATCCAATACAGTTGCTTGGCTAGTTCATTTGGGATTTAGGATGCAATCTAAAATCCCAAATCTAAAATCTAAAATCTAGACGCTTCTGGGCAAAGTTGTCTTGGTGAACTACCAGTCATTCAACTGGTGATTATCGTTGGTCGTTTAACATGAAGTTGCCTACAACTGATGCAAATTCAGGTCAGCTCAACATGAATTCACTGGTGCCACCGCTGGTTTCCGTGATTGTTCCCATTTTTAATGGTGAGCTTGATTTGCCTGACCTGCTGGCTTGTCTGGAGTCCCAGACATACCCGCACAGACAAACTGAATATTTGCTGGTTGATAATGGCAGTCACGATCGCACTGGCAGGCTGTTAGAGGAGGCTCAGCAAACTGCTGTGCTGCCTTTGCAATGTCTGCAAGAAAACCGCATTCAAAGCTCCTACGCGGCTCGTAATACAGGCATTCGGGCCGCAACAGGCGAGATTTTGGTGTTTACCGATGTCGATTGCCGCCCTCAACCTGACTGGCTCAGCCATCTGATAGACCCCTTTAGCAATCCAGCGATCGGGGTCGTGGCAGGTGAAATTACAGCTTTGCCAGGTTCATCGATTTGGGAACGCTATGCAGAGCGCCATCAGGTGTTATCTCAAAAACACACATTGGCCCACGCATATCGTCCTTATGGGCAAACCGCAAATCTGGCAATCCGCCGTTTGGCTTTAGATCAAGCAGGTTTATTTCGACCTTATTTGACCACTGGAGGCGATGCGGATCTATGTTGGCGCATCCAACACCAAAACTGGCAGATTTACTTTGCTGAGGCTGCGATCGTCCAGCATCGACACCGATCCACCCTTAGCGACCTGCGGCAACAATGGCAACGCTATGGGCGCTCCAATCGCTATTTGCATGACTTGTATGGCATTCATCTAATGCGGGAATTAACACAGATGGACTATCTTTACCGTTGGAGTCGTTGGCTACTGAAAGAATTACCGATTGCTGCTATAAGGATATTAACTGGTCGGATGGCATTCTCTTGCTTGCTAGATACCCCAATCGACTTGCTGTGTACCCATGCTAGAGCGGTTGGGCAACGGAGCAGTCGGTTACCAGAGCATGGGGCATGGGTTGAGTGGTTAAGCCAACCTTACGGAACCACAGTTTCAGAAGAACTCAGTCTAGAATGAATCTTCAACAACCTGCTATCAACTGCCTATCAATTTCAGGCTGATTCATTGAGCAACTTCTTGGGAGAGTATATGGGATGCCTACTTCACAGTCTAAAAACGCTATTATTCTCGCACTCCATCCGTGAGCTTTGAGTTGAAACAGGTTTGACTCAGTTGATACTGAGAAGCTTAATTTCTCCCTGCTTGCGATATTCCTCCATAATTCCTGGAAAAAGCATCTTTTTAATCTTCCCCTCTGTTGTTTCGTTCTACTGAAGTTTCGCTCTACTGAAGTTCCGTGAATTTATCTCAGCTTTCACAATGTTGCTTTTCCTCAACTCCGTCGCAACTTAAGCCTCTGGACTGGCTTATGGGAACTCTGCGGTTGCCAGCAGCTACCAGACGACATCGCCCTATTCAACAGCGCCTCTTCTGTCTTATGGGTCTGCTCTTAGGGGTTGGCAGTTTTGCCGACCCTGGATTAGCTGCTGAACGGGTAACCATCCGTTTGGGTCCGATCCAGCAGTCGGTGGCGATCGCTGATTTGGAATCTTTTGCCGAAACTGGGAACATTTCGCCTGCTTTATCTCCCTATCGTGGCCTCCTCAGTCAGGATATTCGCCGAGCACTTCAAAGCCAACTGGAATTAGACCCAAATGTCAGCGACAAGTTGATTGCTGATTTACTGGATTCTGCTGCGGGTGAAAGGCTATTGGAGATGTTGCAAATTATCATCCCTGACAGCGATATTGAAGCTCTGGAAGCGGCTCTCACGGTTGCTGCCCAAGAGGTTGATGGCTTGAGTTTGCTGACCTTTCTCAGAGCCTATCCTGAAGAAACTATCACTATTGATGGTTCTTCTATGATCGCTTTGGCCTCTCAAATCAACTTGCCCTACTGGCAAGGACAGGCGCTCAGTTCAATCCTGGAGCAAGAATTAACAGTTGAAACAACTACCCCGTTTCAGGCAGAGTTTGATCCCAGTCAGTTGGGACACCACTGGGTACGACAACAAACCATGACCTTACAGGATTACGAGCGCGATCGCACGATTCCAGTCGATCTCTATTGGAGTCGGCGCTCCCAGGGGCCATTGATTGTGCTATCTCATGGGTTTGGGGCCGATCGCCGTTTTCTCACCTATCTGGCTTATCATCTGGCTTCTTATGGCTTTACTGTGGCAGCGTTGGAACACCCTGCCAGTAATGTCGCCTGGTTAACAGAAATCACCTTAGGTGCTTCTGAACAAGGGATTTTGGGAGATATCTTGCCAGCCAGTGAATTTATCGATCGCCCCAGAGATGTCACTTTTCTTTTAGATCGTTTGGAACGAGTCAATCGATATTCTTTGCTGTTGCAGGGCAAATTCAACACAGAGCAGGTTGTGGTGATTGGTCATTCCTTGGGAGGGTATACGGCCTTGGCGTTGGCCGGAGCCGATTTGAATCCTAGTGGACTGAAACAGCGCTGTGCTGATTTGGGTGCTGCGGCTAATCTCTCCCCAGCAGATTGGCTACAATGCACAGCCGCCGAGTTGCCCGATGAACGGATCAATTTACGCGATCGTCGTGTTGCCCGCATCATCGCTCTCAATCCTGTGATTGGACACATGTTTGACGAGGAGAGCCTGCAAAAGATTGAAGTGCCCGTCTTGATGACCTCAGGCACCGATGACACAATTACCCCCGCTGTTAGCCAGCAACTTTTACCTTTTACTAAACTGCGGGCACCCAAGTACCTATTAACAGCGATCGGGGCCACCCATCTCAGCGTTGGCGATCCTGTCAACTTGAACCATGCCCTAACTCAAAGCATGTTCATCCGAGAGCGACGCGGCGAAGAAACAGAACCGCTGCGGCAACTATTACAGGGGGTCAGTCTGGCATTTATCAAACAACTGACTCCAGAAGCTGAACTGTATCAGCCTTTTCTCACCGCTGCCTACGCCCAATCAATGTCTACGCCCAGCCTGCCCCTCCGACTCAATTCCGAGTTGACTCCTAATCTGATGAATTGGCTGAAAATGCTAGCCCTGCCGTTGGAGCGGTTAGTCTTGAGCACTTTACAACGACCTCGCCAGACGGATAGTGTTGATGGCCTGATCAGTCGGATAGTCACCCATCTGCCTCTAGTTATGTTTATCTTGCCAGGAAACTTGCCGATTATTGGCAATCGTTTGTTTCGACGCAAACAATCTGACTCTCGGCACCAATAAAGCGAATTGTTGGTCTGAGGTCAACATCCCTGACTGCAATATACTAAATCAGACGTGCGCCCACCCCCACGAAAGACCGCTCGTCGAACTGATGTCATATTAGTTTAGAGAACCGTTCAAGAGCGGAAGGTGAGTTAGAGCGAAACTTACATCTTTACCAGCTATGCCAGAAATTCGTTTTCAAGTTCAGTGGCCTGATGAATCTCAGGACATTTGTTATTCTCCTTCTCTGGTCGTCAAACAATACTTGACGGTAGGCGAGGAGTACGATTTGGATGATTTTGTCCAACGTGCTCACACCGCTTTGCACATTGGTAGCGATCGCGTTCAAGCCAAATATGGTAGACCCTGTGGGTTAGCTTTAGGTCAATTGCAAACGATTGAAACGAAAGCAGCCCAATTTAGAAATTTATCTTTGCCCAAAGTGCGGTTGATCCAGTTTATTGAGTAACTGAAGCTGGCACCTGTTGTCGGTCGTCATTGGCTGGAAATCAAGATAGGTGAACCCTCATGGGCTTGAGGAGCGGTTGCGTCTTCGAGCGTGATGGCAACCTTCGTGACCCAGTCGTCTGAACGATAGACTGGGGGAACTGTAATATCTCTTGTCGCATTACCCTGAGCATCGACCTCAAACACATCTGTCAAGATTGCTGCTTTAGGGTCTGTGGTATACGGAGCATCTTTCGGCAGCACAGTCCATAAGGCATAAATCTGCCCTGGCAGCAGGGGGGGCAAATTGTTAACCTTCAGTTGCGCTGCTAATGTGTTGGGATTTACAGTAACGGTTGCCGAAGCTGCACTCGTGACCTCGGTGGGTTGCAAAGTGTAGGTTAAGATGCGATCGCCCATCTCCGTTTGGGGGGCATTTGCCCGCATGGTTTGGAGCGCTGTCCACAAGCGATAATTGTTGATGGCTAAAGCGATAATCAGCAGAGCCGCTGCCAGACTCAGCGTTCTGCGATCGAACCAGGGCAGTCTGCGGGATAGCCCTTTACGGCTGATTTTCGCTCGCCCTGCTGTCGCTTCACTTGAGATTGGATTGGCAGTGTACTGCAAAATGGCAGCACGCACTTGGGGGGGAGGTGCAACTTCGGCAGGTGCATAAGCCATTTCCAGGGATTTTTGAACTTGAGTAATTTCGGCAGCGATCGCAGGGTTAGTTGCCATGAGTCCCTCCAATTCCAATGCCTCTTCTGGGTCGAGATCACCAAGAACGTACCCTGCAATTAAATTCTGTAAATGTTGGGGCATTGACTCAGTCATGGTGGACTTCTCTCGGATGGTTAGAGCAAGTAATCGGTGAGGGCCTGTCGTAATTTGAGGAGTCCTTGCCGAGCACGGGTTTTCACGGTGCCCAGCGGAATTTGCAACCGCTCTGCTATTTCGGTCTGAGTCAATCCCTCAAAGTAAGCCAGTTGCAGGACTTGTTGCTGTGAGTCAGACAATTGAGCCAAGGCGACTTGCACATTTTGCGATCGCTCATCTTGAAACACATGCTCAAACGGTGAATCTGAGGTGAGTTCTTCATTGCGATCGGGCTTCCAACGTTCTGAGTGCTTAAAAGCTACATTGCGCGATCGCACCCGATCGATGGCTCTAGAGCGGGTCAAAATCGCCAGATAGGTTCTCAAGGAACCTCGTTTCGGTTCATAGGAACCTGTTCGGGTTAAGTTGAGAAAAATATCCTGGGTTAAATCTTCCGCCTCCTGGGAGTTTCCCAGAATTTTCAACGCCAAGCCATACACCAATCCAGCATGGCGATCGTAGAGAATGCCCAGCGCGGCCATATGTCCCTTTCGTAATGCGAGATACAACTCAACATCCGTCGGATCAGGTGAAGACTCTTTTGAATGACCCACTTGTTCAAGAGGCATGATGCATTGTTGAAGTGACTTCCGCAATTGTACTCGCTGATCTGGGAGACAGGTCCGATTTAGCAGGCAGGTTGGCTGAGACGGGCAGGGAGGCGCTAGTTTCATTCCTAAACTGAATGCAGATGACTATAGGGTAATTACGCCAACCATTGGAGAATGGATTCATGTGAGTTCGACGAGTGGTTTTTCGTTGGGGCAGGCTGTACCCTGCCCCAACGAAAAACCTTTGAGGGCTGTGGCGCGTCACACCATAGCCCTCAAACGGCGATTATCGAACTCCTAAGAAAACTGCGTTTTCTTTCCTGCTTCCTGAGGAGATGGGGTGTTGACCACCCCACCTCCTCATTGGAGACTCACATTGTAGTGGTTTCGGTAGAATCGAATGCGTGATTGATTCTTATGAGACGATGCGAATCTTACTAGTAGAAGATGAAGTAGATTTAGGGCTGGCGATTAAGCAAGTTTTAATCGGCGAAAAATATGTGGTGGACTGGGTGCCGGATGGCATTCAGGCATGGCACTGTCTGGAAAGCCAGTGGACAGATTACACGGTGGCGATCGTCGATTGGCTGCTCCCAGAAATCTCAGGATTAGAGTTATGCAAGAAACTGAGACTGCGCCAAAATCCTTTACCCGTGTTGATGCTGACGGCTCTGGGACAACCGGAAAATCGCGTGGCAGGATTGGATGCTGGAGCCGATGATTACCTGGTCAAGCCGTTTGTCATGGAAGAACTGTTGGCACGTCTGCGGGCACTTCAGCGGCGATCGCCCCAACTCCAGCCTCAAATTCTGACCGTTGGAGCATTCGCGCTCGACTATGCTAACAATGCGCTATCTTTTGGTCATACTCATGCGCTTCAAACAATTCCGCTGACCGTTAAGGAATTTCAAATTCTCGCTTACCTGATGCAAAATCCCAATCGCATCATTTCAGGTAGCAAAATTCGGCATCAACTCTGGGATCTGGAAGAAGAACCGATTAGCAACGTAGTCGCGGCACAAATGCGGTTATTGCGCCGCAAGTTCGCCAGCTATGGCTGCGATTGCCCAATTGAGACGATCCCGGGTCAAGGCTATCGATTTAATACTGCTCTGTAAATCACTATGCCCCACGATCTTCAGTAGGAGATTTGGGCTTTTGGTAAAAGATCCCCAATCCGGGTTCGTTATACTGGGTGGTATTACATTAGATCATGCTGTTAGGCTGACGGCTCAGTTCTGACAGCCAGCTTGTAGCGCTCAAACTGTTTGGAGGAAGTTTCGTATTTTATCAGACCACCCCTGGCATTCCCTTCCCGAATCCAAAGTTGCCCAACTGCTTGAAAGTGATACTGAACTTGGACTGATGCCCGAAGAGGCAATCAGACGACAGCAACGTTATGGGGCGAATGAACTAGTCAGTCGAGAAAAGGAAAGCAGATGGCAACGGTTTTTGCAGCAATTTAACCAACCAGTGCAATACATTCTGTTGGTTGCGGCGGCAGTGACAGCGTTGTTCAAAGAAGTGGTAGATGCTGGTGTCATTTTCGCTGTTGCGGTTGGCAATTCCTTAATTGGCTACATTCAAGAAGCCAGAGCCGAAAATGCGATTGCCGCCCTTACAGAGGTTGTCACCACAGAAGCCACGGTGGTTCGAGATGATGAGAAAGTGCGGATACTGTCTTCTGAAATGGTTCCTGGCGATTTGTTGCTATTGACAGCGGGCGATCGCGTTCCGGCAGATGCTCGCTTGATTGAAGTGTTTGATCTACGAATCGACGAATCGGGATTGACGGGGGAATCGCTGCCCGTTGAAAAAACGACCGATCCCCTCCTGGCAGATACATCCCTCGCCGATCGCACCAATATGGCGTATGCGGGTAGTTTAGTCACAGCAGGGCAAGGCAAGGGTTTGGTCGTGGCGATCGGTGCTCAAACTGAAACTGGACGAGTGGCGCAACTGATGCAGGAGTCCACGACTCTGATGACCCCTTTGGCTCGCCGGATTCAAAAATTTAGCCGCACCCTGCTTTACTTTGTGTTGGGCATGGCAACGCTGGCGTTTGCGGTGGGTACTGCCCGCTCGGAATACACTTTAGTAGAAACCTTCAAAACTGCGGTTGCCTTGGCGGTGAGTGCTGTACCTGAAGGACTGCCAGCAATTGTGACGATTACCCTGGCAATTGGAGTGTCGCGCATGGCAAAACGTCATGCGATCGTCCGCAAACTACCTGCGGTGGAAACCTTGGGGAGCACCACCGTGATTTGCTCCGACAAAACCGGCACATTGACCAAAAACCAGATGACGGTACAGGAAATCTATGCTGGAGGGGTGCATTATGCCGTCAGTGGTACGGGCTACGACCTGACAGGGGAAATTTCCTGGAATGCCCAACCCATTGACCTGGCAACGGCTCCAGCCTTATGGGAATGCTTGCTGGCAGGACTATTGTGCAATGACTCCCACTTGCAAGAAGAGGAAGGACAGTGGCAGGTGGTGGGTGATCCGACCGAGGGAGCGTTGCTGGTAGCGGCCTACAAAGCTGGATTGAATCGAGAAACGCTGGAAGAAGATGTTCCCCTGCTGGATGTGCTGCCGTTTGACTCGAAGCTGCAATACATGGCAACCCTACATCAGCAGCAGTCCGATCGCAGAATCTACGCCAAGGGATCGGTGGAAGCCATGCTGCATCGCTGTCGATTCTGGCTAAACGGACAGGGGGAGTTTGTTCCGATCGATGTGGAATCTGTTCAGCAAGACGCAGATGCTATGGCACGAAAAGGGTTACGGGTTCTGGCATTTGCCCAAAAAATAGCCGCTCCAGATCAGGAAACGATTGAAGCAGATGATCTGGAACAAGGGCTGATTTTCCTGGGATTGCAGGGTATGATTGATCCACCTCGACCAGAAGCTATCAAAGCGGTACAAACCTGTCAGAGGGCGGGTATACAAGTCAAAATGATTACCGGGGATCACCCAATCACGGCCATGGCGATCGCTCGCATGATTGGGCTAAAGCAGACGGCATCTGCCTTTATCGGGCGAGACCTGTCCCATATGAAGCCGCAAGCGCTTACCAATGCGGTCGAGACGACTGATGTATTTGCACGAGTTGCCCCAGAGCAAAAATTGCGGTTAGTGGAAGCATTGCAAGTCAAGGGTAACATCGTGGCCATGACAGGGGACGGTGTCAATGATGCCCCTGCCCTCAATCAAGCCGATATCGGTGTGGCGATGGGCATGGGTACGGAAGTTGCCAAGGAAGCAGCCGACATGGTGTTAACTGACAATAACTTTGCATCTATTGCAGCGGCAGTCGAAGAGGGGCGCACAGTTTATCGCAATATTCGGCGGGCAATTGGGTTCATTTTGCCCATCAGCGGCGGCGAATCTCTGACGATTTTGATGGGAGCGGTGGTGAGTACCGTGCTGCCGATTGTGCCCGTTCAGGTACTGTGGGTGAATATGGTGAGTGCGATCGCACTGTCGCTGCCGCTTGCCTTTGAACCTAAATCTCAAACTGCCATGCAGCAACCTCCTCGCGATCCCAACGAACCCTTACTATCAGGACGTTTAGGGCTACGGATTCTGGTCATTTCGGTCTGGAATGCGATCGTTACCTTTGGTATGTTCGAGTGGATCTCAACAACTACTGGAGATCTGGATGTGGCTCGAACGGTTGCGATTAATGCCCTGGTTTCTGCCGAAATCTTTTATTTGCTGAGTATTTGTCGTCTGGTTCCTGCCCTGATCACCAATCTACACGGCAACCGCAAACCTATTAGCTATGCTCCCGCCATTGGCATCGGTGTGTTAACAGTTTTGCAGGTTCTGTTTAGCCAGTGGAGTTTGATGAACGAACTATTCGATACGGCTCCTCTGACCCTGACCCAAGGGCTATTGGCGATTGCAGCTGGAGTTCCAGTGATTCTCTGGGCATTGCTCCTTCAGAAAATTGATCCCATCACTTGACCTGACTGAATCGCGGCTCTCAGCTTAAACTATCAATTTAGTAAAGCTTCATCCATAGCTTCTCCATGAACAGTCTTCAACTCTTTCACCGTAGCCGTGTTCATTTAGCCGTTTGGTATGCACTGGTGATGGGGATAATTCTGAGTCTGTCTGGATTTGGTATGTATCGAACCCTCGTTCAGTCAAACTGGGCAGCTTTAGAACGAGAGATTGAGTCAATCGCGGGAACATTGCACGATAGTCTGGAACCCATGCTACCGACTTCGGAAGATCCGACGGCTGTGTTGCAGCAGATTTTTCCTGAACTGTGTATCAATAAACAACCCTGCAACACCAATCCAACGTTGATTCAGCGACATACCACTGGAATTAGCGATCGCAGCATTTACTATATTCGTTTATTTGATCACCAGGGCAACCTCCTTGCTTTCTCGCCCAATCAACCGCTATTCGTGCCAAAAACGCTAGACCGTTCTCCCTGGCGAACATTTCGCGCTGCTAATGGGATTCGTTATCACCAATTTACGACGATTTTGCATAGTGCTCATGCTCATCCCCATGCCAATGAACCAAGTATCCACCCATCCTGGGGCTATTTACAGATCGGGCGCACCTTAGCAGCCCTGGATGCTGAAACCAAACGAATTCAATGGATTTTGCTCATCTGCTTTCCCCTTTCCCTGATTCTAGTGGCGTTCTCTAGCTGGTGGCTCTCAGGACTGGCCATGAAACCGATTTACCAGTCGTATCAACAACAGCAACAGTTCACCGCCAATGCTGCTCACGAGTTGCGATCGCCCCTTGCCAGCCTCCTGGCAACAGTAGAGGCTATCTTGCGCCTCCCTCCAACCAATCAACATGATCTGCCAGTGATGCTCCAGACAGTAGAGCGGCAAGGGAGACGCTTGAGCTATTTGATTACAGACTTACTGTTTCTAACCAGTCTTGAGCAAAATTCATCGCCCAAACCCTTTCAACCTTGTTGCTTGAATGATTTAATCAACGATTTAACCGAAGAATTTTTAGAACTTGCAACCGTTGCTGACATTCACCTCACCCATCGAATTCCAAATCATGAAGTTTATGTGTGTGGGAACGAGTCTCAGCTTTATCGGCTGGTCTCAAACTTGATTGCCAATGCAATTCAATACACCCCCAGTGGAGGTCAGGTAATGGTTAGTTTAACTATCCGCGATCGCATGGCAATCATCAGCGTGAAAGATACTGGGATTGGGATTGCAACCACAGAACAACCTCGAATTTTTGAGCGCTTTTACCGCGTAGAAGGTGATCGCTCTCGCAAAACAGGCGGCACAGGTTTAGGATTAGCGATTGCTCAAGCGATCGCCTACCGTCACCAAGGTTCTCTTACAGTCAAAAGTTACCCTGAACAGGGCAGCACATTTACAGTTCATCTACCTGCATTGCCTCTAAAAATAGAGAATGAAAAGCGGTCATAACTTGATTGAGCCTTCGAGTCTTCCTGCTAGATTTGGCAAAAGCGACAGTCAATTTTCAAGCGTTGCCTGCGCCAATCGTAAAAGCGGATGCATTCTATAGCTGTAGCCATTTTTCTTAGGACGTTTTTGTGGGGGCGCTTCGCGCCCCCACAAAAACGTCCTTGTCCTAACCGCCGTGGCTACGGCTATACAAGGGGATTAAGTAGGGAACACAGGAAAAGCCTGTGCTCCACAAAACTGCCATGCTATCGGCGATGCTCTGGCACAATGCTAACGCTCTGCTTTTCAGTACCTCGAATCACTGTTAATTCGGTTTTGACTCCAATTTGCTGTTCCGTTAAGCAGCGATGCAAGTCATCGATACCGGATACGGGGCGATCGCCAAACCCAATAATCACATCTCCCTGGTGCAATCCGGCTCGTTGTGCTGGACTGTTCGTTTCCGTAGAAAGTACCAATACGCCTGTTTCGACAGGCAAATTATAAAATCGGACAATTCGACGATGCAGGGGTACATTCTGTCCACCAACACCAATGTAACCTCGCTGAATTTTGCCATCCCGAATTAACAATCCAGCCACGTACTTCGCGGTATTGATCGCAGTGGCAAAACAAATGCCTTGAGCAGGTAAGATAATGGCTGTATTGACTCCAATTACTTCACCTCTAGAGTTCACCAATGGCCCACCCGAATTACCAGGATTGAGAGCCGCATCGGTTTGAATTACATCATCAATCAAGCGGCCAGAACGCGCCCGAAATGATCGCCCCAAAGCACTAACCACACCTGCGGTCACGGTGGTCTGAAAACCATAGGGATTACCGATCGCGATCGCCATTTGTCCCACGCGAATTTGATGGGAATCCCCCAACTTAACCGGAGTCAAGTTGGGCGCAATGATACGAATGACGGCCAAATCTGTGTCGGGGTCATCGCCAACTAGCTCAGCGTTAGCTTTTCGTCCATCATTCAATGTTACTTCAATACGATTGGCACCATTGACCACATGACTGTTGGTAAGAATGTAACCATCTGGGGTAATGATGAATCCAGATCCATTGCCTCGCGCTTCTTGGGGCATTCCTTGCATTCCCCGTTGGCGCTGTCGAGGCTGATAAACCTCAATGTAAGTCACCGAAGGACTGACGCTTTCAGCCACCCCAATCACGGTTTGGGAGTAGGCATCCAGTAATTGCGAATCGCGATCGGGAGCAGGTAGTGTTGTGGATTGTGGCTCAAAAGCCGCATCAGAAACAAGGTGTAACGGCATAAGTAACTCCCTAGCGATTAGGTACTTTTCTCCATTTTGCTGATACAGATTGCACTTGTGCAGTCGTTGTAGGGGAATCACTCCATCTAGTTCGTAAAACCAGACTCCTGCTTTATTTAAGGACTAGTAGTCGGTCAATTTTGATTTGCGGGGTATCCCGCAAATCAAAATTAAATTCAAGGGAGTTTTGAGGGGTTGGCGACTCCTCAAAACTCCCTTGACAAGCGAAGTGAAGCATCTCGGTGTCGTGTCTCAAACCCCAGATTCTTCGTTACGCGGCGCTGCACTCAGAATGACAAGAGCGTTCTTTCGCAATTCTCAAAAATGTTATTTGAGGGCTGTGATTCAACACACCACAGCCCTCAAATGGCAATTATCGTCATGTTTAGTATCGTTGTATCTTCTATTCTAAGGAAACAGACTCAGCACTGCGGAGGCGATCGAGGTCTTCCCGTGCTTGTTGATAAGTGGGATCAAGTTGTAACACTCTTTCCAACACGTCGATCGCTTCCTCTATGCGACCCAACAAGCTCAAAGTGTATCCTTTGAAATACCAGGCATCGACATTCTCAGGGCGCAGGGCAATGACGCGATTAAATGAAACTAACGCCTCATCTAATTTTTCTAAGAGTCCTGCCATTTGTCCACGCTCATACCAGGCACTGGCCATCTCCGGGTCGAGTTGCACGGCTCGGCTATGGGAAGCAAACGCATCGGTATAGCGTTCTAAACGCGAGAGGGTAATTCCCTGATGAAAATAGATATCGGCTACTTCGGGGTTAATGGCGATCGCCTGTTCATAAAACTCCAGGGCAGCAGCAGGTTGTCCACTGTCATCCAATGCTGCGCCCAACCAAACGTGAGCATAAACATGGGTGGGATCTAGTTGAATCGTTTGTTCAAAAGACGCGATCGCCTCTTCATGCCGTTCTAGATAATAGAGCGCCAGTCCTTTGCCCATGTGAGCTGGGGCGTGGTTGGGAAAGTGGGCGATCGTCTGTTCAAACCAATCCAACGCTTCGGTGTAGCGGGCCGCAGTCAGGGCGGCAATTCCTTGATCTACCCAGGTTTGTAGCGGACTTGCTTTAGGTTGAGAAACTAGTTGGACGGTATTCAAAAAATCAGCCTGGGCAGGTGCAGCGATCGCCAGTCCACGGGGTACATAGAGGGTCGAAGTCAACACACTGGCTGTGGCGGTCAGAATTAAAGTCAAACCAAACGCTTTGTAGTGCATAGGGTATCTCCATTGTCGATGGTCGGTGGTCGTGTTCTGATCACACTTAGCTCCGATGGGTGAGGAGGTATGCACTTCTACAACTCAGGACGATTGCACTTTAGGATGGAGCGATCGCCCCCGTCAAAATGTCATCCTGACTACACTGAACACAACGTGAGTTCGATAATCGCCGCTTGAGGGCGGTAGAGGACGATCCTGATTCAGCACAACCACATCGTAAACCCACTGATATAGCCGTAGCCACGGCGGTTAGGACAAGGACGTTTTTGTGGGGGCGCGAAGCGCCCCCACAAAAACGTCCTAAGAAAAATGGCTACAGAACTTTTCAACTTTCTGAAGATGGACGGATCACTTTCAGCGTTTGGAGACTGAGATCAGCACAACCTGTGATTGTTGTTTTTTGAGCCGTCAGGAAATGTAGGTGCTCTAACAAGGCAGGCGTAATCTGTTCACCGGGCAGGAGTAAAGGGATGCCTGGAGGATAGGGGCAGATCAATTCGGCGCAGAGGCGATCGCTTGCTGCTTCAAGGGGTACAGTCTCAGTCGCGGCAAAAAACGCCGCACGGGGAGTCAGCGAAGGCGCGGCTAGAACTTGATCTGTAAGACTGCCTGAAATTACAGGAGGGGCCGGAGATATGACTGGGGATATCAAAGGCGGGGGGAGGGTTGAACGATCCTGGCTGAGCGATCGCAATGCTTGTAACAGTTGTTCAACATCCTGTCTGGTATTACCCAGACTCAGAATAAAGGTGAGGCTGTTGGCGGTGGGCAGTTCTGCGGTCACACTCCATTGTTGACGCAGCAGTTCATCTGCCTCGTACCCGGTCAGCCCTAGTTCTGCCAATCCAACAGTGAGGCGGGTGCAATCGAGGTCAGTAAACCCAGGCGTATGACCATCTGTCTCTAGAGAGAGAACGGCTAAATTGTCCAATCGGCTTAATTCTTCTCTAGCGTAAGTTGCCAATTCTAAGGTGCGCGTCATCAGGGCATGGCCTTGCAATGCCATTTGCTGTCGAGCCGCATCCAGGGAAGCAAGTAGGAGATAACTGGGACTGGTAGATTGCACCAATTGCAGAGCCTGTTGCAAGCGCTGTGGGTCGATATAAGCACTGCGGAGGTGCAACATAGCAGCCTGGGTCATCGCCCCTAAAACCTTGTGTGTCGATTGCACCGCTAAATCGGCTCCAGCATCTAGAGCAGTTCGAGGTAAGTTGGGATGAAATTGGAAATGCGCTCCATGCGCTTCATCCACAAGTAGCGGGATGTGATACTGGTGAACCAATTGGGCGATCGCAGCGATCTGACCACACACACCATAGTAAGTCGGGTAAACCAGCATCACTGCTTTAGTATCAGGATGCTGTGCCAGTGCCGATTCTACTCCTGTCCAGGTGAGACTATGGGCAATGCCCCAGCAGGGATCATATTCTGGTAAAACAAAGATGGGCACAGCCCCAGACAGAATTAAAGCGGCGATCGCCGATTGATGAATATTGCGTGGCAGAATAATTTTGTCGCCAGGTTGGCAGGTCGCCAGGATAGCAGCTTGAATGCCACAGGTTGACCCATTAGCCAAAAACCAGGTAAATTCTGCCCCAAAGACCTCTGCTGCCAACTGTTGCGCCTGCTGAATCACGCTCTGCGGCGAAAACAGATTATCCAACTCTGGCAGTTCAGGCAAATCAGCCCGAAATACCGAGTCACCCATTAATTCTACCAGAGCAGCAGAAATCCCCTGTCCCCGTTTGTGCCCCGGTGCATAGAATGCCGCATCGGGTCTATGGCTACACGCCAACAACGCCGTTAATAAAGGAGTTTGCAATTGCCGGTTCTGCTGCATTGACCGCTAATTAACTGCTAATAACTGAATTTCCCCTCTCCCCATCCCCCAAGCACCACTCTCACAACTTGTTCTCCTTACCTTCAATGAAACAACCAACTCGTAAAGGTATACTTTTGTCCTCGCAAGACGGGTAAAGATTCGTGAGGATGAGTGTAGTAGGCAGGAAAGACCAAAACTGCCCCAGTGCGGCCTTTGATCTTGGTATCTTGTCGATGAAAATAGATTTCACCGCCAATAAAATTGTCGTTGAGATAACCGACGACACTAATGTCACGAGTGGGAATTCCCATTTGAGCCTCGCGCACGCGGCTTTCTTGAGCCAGGTTGTCTACATGTCTTGGGTAGAACTGTCCACGGCGGTAGCGCATGATAGAACAGGGTTCAATGTAAGGGAATTCAATTCCATATTCAGTAGACAAAAGCTTTTGAACGATCGCCAGTTTCGACCACAATAATTGGTTCGTTGAGCGCAGAAGTGGATTTTGATCATCCAGCTTCAAAATCTGGTGACGTAGCGATCGCTCCTCTGAAGGCACAATCGCCTGAAAATCAGAACATTCGGCCACTTGAATGATGTGGTTGCAAATGGAAGGCTCTATGAGTCCCCGAATCAGAAAAATATCATTTCCAACTGGGGTCAATGTAGGTGCATCGCTGGTAGGCACAGAATCAACCAGAGGATTAGGACAATAAGAAACTTCCAAAAGATTCACCTGATTAATCAATACTTTACAAAAGTTTTACAGTTTTTTTACAGGAAAGAACAACAGCTTCAGATTGTTGTAAGGGCAATGTTCCTCAAAATCTTGCCTTCAGACCACTCCTTGATATCGAGTGGTATACTTATGTCTCTGAGGGCATCAAACAGGGAAACCCTTTTCAGCATAGGCTTCCCAAAACTGCCTGTAGCCTGGCTAGACCACAAAGCAATTTCTAAAGGGAACACCCTACTCTCCGATTAAATCTATTATTCATTGAAGTATGAATAATAGTTTAATTAACTTCATGCCCTTTGTCGGTATTGCTGCCTTGTTTGAAAGGAAACCTGCTATGTTGTTGCTTGAGCATCTGATTCACGCTGTCGGTCAGAATTATGTCTAGAGTGGAACGTGCTGCTCCCACAAAAACCATCAAAAAGGCTTTCCAACCGCTCGATCGCGCAGCCTTCGTGACGATGCTTGTGCTTCTGGGATTGATTGGATTGCTGTTGCTCAATGGAGATCACACTTCTCCCAGAGTCAAAGATTTTTCCTGGCAAGGGGCCGACGTGGGGGCCGCTGATACGGCATTTATGCTGACCTTCAGTCGCCCTATGAATCTTCAAAGTGTTGAGGAGAATCTTCGCATTGTGCCACCGCTATCTGGTCAAGTCAGTTGGGCAGGGCGGCGGATGGCCTATACGTTGGAAAATCCTGCTCCCTATGGCACAGCTTACTCGATCGAACTGCGGGATGCATATGATTATTTCAGCCAGCCAGAAGACAATCGACCAATTCAACCCTTTGTCAGTCAGTTTCGCACACACGATCGCGCTTTTGCCTATATAGGGATCAAGGGGGAAGAAGAAGGACGGTTAGTCTTGGAGAATTTGACCCGCCAGGAACACAAAATTCTCACTCCAGCCGATTTAGTGGTAATGGATTTTGAACCCTACCCCAATGGCGATCGCATTCTCTTCTCAGCCAGCAGTCGTGCTGCTCAGGCTCAAAGCCTGTTGGATCAACAACTCTACACCGTTACAACCGGAATTAATCCCCAACCACCAGCGTCTATTCTGGCCAGAGGCGATCGGTCTGCTTCTACTTCCACGCCGCAACCCGCTGGCATTGTTGCGCTGATATTGGATGACAAAACCTATCAAAATCTCAAGTTTGATCTTGCTCCCGATGGCAACAAGATTGTAGTGGCACGGGTCAATCGCCAAAATCCCGATACAGATTATGGGCTATGGCTGATTCAACCGGATGCGCCTCCACAATCCTTATCCTTTGAGGCGGGTGGAGATTTTTTGATTGCACCCGACAGCAACTCGATCGCACTGTCTCAAGGTCAGGGACTATCTATCTTGCCGCTGGAATCGCAGGCAGAGCCACTTGATTTTCTGGCTAAGTTCGGTGTGATTTTGAGCTTTTCTAACGATGGAGCCGCCGCCGCCACTGTGCAATTTGCCGCAGAACCCAATAATCCCCAAAGAGTGCTCTACCTGGTCACCAATCAGGGAACCGAGAAAAAACTTCTAACAACAGACGGTTCCATTCTGATGGCTCAATTTGATCCAATGCGGCGAACTTTGTATTGCTTAATGACCCAACGTCTCCCAGGCGATCTGTTTGTGGAGCAGCCCTATTTGGTGGCGATCGACTTAAGAACAGGGCAACCCACTGAGTTGTTAAAGTTGCCTGTTCAACGAGAGATTCAGATGAGCCTCAGCCCTGATGGTTTGGGGCTGCTATTTGATCAGACGATCGCTGCTGCTCCGGATCAATCAGTCAACGGCATCGTTCGCAGTAGCTCTGGTACGCCTGTCGTCGATAGTCAGTTATGGTTATTGCCACTTCCTCAAGATGAGTTGGGCCAACCTCTCCCAACTCAACCCCAACCGCTGTTGCTTTCAGGCTTACGCCCGCGCTGGTTGCCGTAAAGGTATTTGAGGATGCGGCTGAGGTCGCAGCGCAGCCATGAAAGCGCTCAATTTTTGCACCATCGGCTTTGGGGCTGAGGTTGAGGATGAGGTAGAACGAATGGGTTCAAATTCGCCCAAACCTGGATCTCCAGGCATGACCAACAAGGTAATACCACGTCGGCCCATGATGGTGACAGATTCACCAGGAAAAATGTGCGTATTTTCATCGACCTCTAACAGTTCAGCCGGCCAACTGGTTGCCATCGCTTGTACCCGCCCTGGGTGAGTTGCCGTGATCATTTTTTCTGCTTTACCAAGGATGGGCTGAACAAATAATTCTAGAGATTCACCAGAGGAAGTGGATTTTTTATTGGATTTCATATAACGATCGCCCCATAGCAACTGAGCAATGTCTGACACCAACGGGTTTTCTTTAGCAAATTCCTAAAAAACTATCCCGATGGGGTTGACACCATTAATAACAGTAGAATCCCCCAATCTTCCTGAAAATTTAAACAACACTATGCAACTTGTTGGATTGGCATTTTTACGGTGGTTTCGAGGAATATAAAATTCTTCACCGCAAAATTATCACTGCTTGGGGCAAAACCCGCCTGGAATCAGCAACCTTGCTGATTTATGACATGACCTTTGATGGATTATCTAGGTCAATTTTGAATGTAATGTGCTAAGCAGCTTGCCTGCCAGAGGGCGTGGCGATAGCACTGTCACAGCCCTCAAATTATGGACGATGGAGGTTATATGGGCAGTGCCCACCCTACTGCTGGCTGTGAATCGCCGAATTTATCACAAATTTCTACTAATTTTTGTCCCATTTCGATCGCTGTAGTGCATACTAATGCCTATGTTTAGCAAATTGTCTATGACATTTGCTAGTTGCGATCGACCTTACAGCAGTTTTGCTCTGTTTCCGTTTTCTCATTTGACAAAGACCCATGAAAGCATCCTCAAATCTTGACCTTTCCATACCCAATCCCTCCCTCTCCACCCCTGCTCAAACGACTCCAGCCAACAGTGCCTATGCGCCTTCTGTCCCGATGAAGGTCTATCGGGAACTGGCTGCCGAATTGCAAAATACCAGGGCTACCCTCGACTCAGTTCATCAACAAAACCAACACTTAATGCAACAAAATTTGCAACTGCGGCAAGAAATTGAGCGAGTCATTAAAGTGGCACTGGATTTGCAGCAAGTGTTGGGGTTGGCGGATGCCGCCGATGCTGGGTTGGCACCTGATCAGAGCCAAGTGGATGCTGCCCAATTAGCTCATCAAATTCGGTCATCGCGATCGAGTGAGATGCACTTGAGCGAAATTGGTTCAAACACGATTTTGCCAGAGAAGCGATCGGCTCACAAAGCGCTCACAACAAAACCACTGAATGGACTGTGGTTAACTCTATTAATTGCAGCAATTATTATCACTGCCTTCGGTGCTGGATTTTTTATTGTCCGCCCCCTGTTGCCCAAAGGTCGATAGTTAACTCTTTCATGGCAAAGGCGGAAGAGAGTTGCCCCATTGAAGAAAATCAATTTTCAGGCGCTTCTGGGCTAGGGTATCAGGCGACTGATGGGTTAATAAAAAGACTAAAGCTGCACCCAGACTGTGTAGATCAGCCGAGGCTTGCACTTGTCCTCGTAATTGTTCGGGAGGAATATAATCCGCTGTTCCTGATGTCTTGAAGGCTGGCTGGCTACCAGACGCGATTACAACGATTCTCATGATGGTTCTCTAAGCGGGAGAAAAGCCCATCTTTGGCTGGCTCTTCTCCCGCCTGATAACTTACTGGATGCTGCCACCTCTACTGTATGGGAGCACCTGGAATGGAAATGGGAGTGAGTCGCTTTGATGTCCTTTTTGATCAACGACCAGATACGAACGGTAGACAAAGCTCGTCTCATCAAAAAATTGGGACAGGTTGATCGTGACGTGGAAAAAATTTTGGCCACGCTAACTGAAATGTTTACAGAATAATCTACAAACTGCTGGTTTTTCTTGTAGTTTTGCCTTCTGACCTCATGGATTTGCCCCTCGTCTACCATCCTGACTACGTTGCTCCCCTGCCACCAGAACACCGCTTTCCCATGGCGAAATTTCGCCAACTCTACGAAACTTTGATTGCCGATGGCGTTGCCCACTCTCACCAATTTCATCTGCCCGCATTGCCGCCACGCGACTGGATTCAACTCGTTCATACCCCAGAGTACGTGCAACAGTATTGCACAGGCACGCTGGATGCTAAAGCACAACGCCGCATTGGACTACCGTGGAGTCCAGCCCTGGTAGACCGCACCTGTATCGCTGTCGGCGGCACAATTTTGACTGCACGACTCGCTCTAGGACATGGATTAGCCTGTAACACGGCTGGAGGAACACATCATGCTTTTCCCAGTTACGGCTCTGGATTTTGTATCTTTAATGATTTAGCGATCGCCGCCCGCGTTATTCAACAACAAAAACTGGCACAAAAGATTTTAATTGTTGATCTGGATGTCCATCAAGGCGACGGCACCGCTTTTATCTTTCAAGGCGATACCAGCGTTTTCACCTTCTCCATGCACTGTGAAACTAATTTTCCAGGGACAAAGCAGACTAGCGATTTGGATGTACCGCTACCGGAGGGCATGGAAGATGATGCCTATCTGCAAACGTTAGATGCTTATCTGCCAGACTTGTTGTCTCAGGTGCGACCTGATTTAGTGTTGTACGATGCCGGAGCCGACCCCCATCAGGGCGATCGCCTGGGCAAATTAGCGTTGACCGATGTGGGCTTGTATCGTCGTGAAATGCAGGTTTTAGGCACCTGTGTCGCTCAGGGATATCCAGTCGCCTGTGTTATTGGCGGCGGCTATGCCGATGATTTGACTGCCCTGGTTTATCGCCATTCTTTATTGCATCGAGCCGCCAGTGAGGTGTTTCGTCATTTTCGGTTGTAGGGATAGTTGGCGATCGCTGCATAAACGATGGGGAATATGGAGCAGGTGGTGTTTTGAGTAAGTTCAATCGGGGCAGGGAAGCGATCGGCCATCGCATTTGGTTCAGATCAGTCCATAATGTTTGCTTGGTTTGGTTTAGATCCGTTAAGATGATCAGAGCAGAGATCAAAAAAATCACTAAGCCTAAAATAAAACAGATCAGTGAAATAGAAATCAACCAGTTATAATTCAAAAAACTACGTAAAGATAGGAGAAATGCGCTAGATGAAAATAACATCAAAGCCCAAGATAGAATCTGAATATTGCCATGACACCTTCTGTAGCGTCGTCGCAATTCATGGGATTGGTTCCTTAACACACTGAGACGGCTGAGCACACTGAGATGAGTCGCTGCCTCCATGTAAGCCAGATAGGATGAGCGGAGGCGATCGCCAATTACCATCAAATGCCACCGCAGCCCAACCAACCCAATCACGCAGGCCAGCAGCATCAGCACTGAGTTCAGAATTAGCTGAATTAATTGACCAGTCTGCTCAACACTCATGCAACCTCCCACAACAATTTATTAGGACGATTGTACTAACGAAACTGCCTCTAAGCAAATGTCACAGCAGAATCAGTTCCCAACAAAGGTGAAAATATAAATTTTTGTAAAACACTTGCTGTGGAAAACGTCCATTTTTCTGTGGAAAACAATAGGAAAAACCGTGGAAAATCATCAACCAAAAGTGGAAAAAACCCTGAGTACAAATGATCTGCGGAGAGTGCCTAAAGTTTTCCACAAGTTTTCCACAAGTGATCCAAATGTTGATCATTGCATCTATTTGATTCCGTCCATTTTCCACATTTTCCACAAGGTCTACTACTATAGCTCTTTCTTTTATTTAAAGCAGAATTAGAAGTCTAAGAAACTCAAATTTGAATGCAGTCAAGAAATTGAAGCTTATCCATAAGGGTGCTACGATCTCGTTCCAAGCCGATCGTTCAACCTCGGATTTACACCTTCACACCCGGTTAAATTCTATGAAAGTGACTTGCATTCAGACTGAACTCAATAGCCATCTTGCTTTTGCGAGTCGAGCCGTCTCTTCTCGTCCTAGCCACCCCGTGTTGGCAAACGTGCTACTGGTTGCAGATGAAGAAACTCAGCACGTCAGCTTAACGGGATTTGATCTAAGCCTGGGAGTTCAAACAACCTTCCCTGCCCAGGTGGATGAATCTGGTAAACTCACTCTGCCCGCTAAACTGTTGACAGACATCGTCTCTCGTTTGCCCAATGGGGAGATTACCCTGGAAGATGAGGAAGATAAGCCTTTGGTTACATTGACCTGTGCCACGGGGCGTTACCAGGTCTTGGGGTTAGCTGCTGATGAATATCCAGAATTGCCTAAAGTTGAAGACGGTGAAATGACCCAGCTCTCTGCCGAATCGTTGTCTGAAGGCTTACGGGGATCGTTGTTTGCCACAAGTGCGGATGAGAGTAAGCAGGTGTTGACTGGGGTTCACCTGATCATGGAAGCGGATGGCTTAGAGTTTGCTGCTACGGATGGACACCGCTTAGCTGTGGTGCAAACTCTCGATCCAGAGATGGAAACAGCACCACAAGACCCACCTGCTACGGCTAAAAAAAGAACCAAGACCACAAAGGACATCTCAAAATTTGCTGTGACTGTGCCCAACAAAGCACTGCGAGAGTTAGAGCGGATGCTTAATTTGCAACATGCAGACTCTGTCACGGTTCACTTTGACCAGGGACAACTGATTTTTGCCTGGGAGCATCAGCGCTTGACGAGCCGCCTGCTAGAGGGCCAATATCCCAACTATCGTCAACTCATTCCATCGCAATTTATCCGGCAAATGACTTTAGAGCGCAAATTGTTTATCAGTGCTCTAGAACGAATTGCTGTGCTGGCTGACCAAAAAAATAATATTGTTAAACTTTCGATCGACTCCGTTCAACAGTGCTTAACGCTCTCGGTTGATGCTCCAGATGTTGGCAGTGGACAGGAGACGATCGCCGCTCAAATTTCCGGAGAGGATTTAGATATCGCATTTAACGTGAAATATTTGCTGGAAGGGTTAAAAGTTTTCAATACCACCGAGGTGCAGATGCAGTTTAATAGCTCGACGAGTCCATCGATCGTGACTCCGTTGGGAGGGGTGAAGATGACTTATTTAGTGATGCCTGTGCAGATCCGTAGTTAAAATCCAATTGTATTTAATGTAAACAACAACAAGAAGCTGCACTTTTTTCTTCTTTGAAGACAGTGAAATGTGTAGCTTGTTTTTTATGTATTTTACGTACTTAAGGTAAGGGTACTACGGACTAGGGGTTTGGCCCTCCACTACCGAAATCCCAAAAATAACTCTGCTCTTTAATGAAAGGTTTACTATAGGAGGGATTCTTTAGACTTCTTTCAAATTAGCTCAAAGAGATTTGAAAGAGGTCTTTTACGCAAGAATGGCTGTATTTCAGATAGCTCTATGGCTATTCCGCATTCCAAGAGGTGTTACTTGTATTCGAGTTGGACTAGATTGAGTACCAATACGAAGGTAACCGTCGCCTCGTCCAGTCAGTTGCATCAAATCGTCAGGGGATAAGTTTACGTCCTGGGCATTTTTCTTAGCTTCTGCAAAATCGAACGGCTTCAGTACTAGACGAGTTGCCATCTGGGCTTTTGTCTCGTTACTAAAGTGATCACTCATTTGGCTAGCAAGTACCATACCTAGACCAAATTTTCGGTATTCCGTTGCTAGGGTATTTAATACGGCAGAAGAGGCATCCCGATCTTTGCCTCCCATAGAGAGAATTTTAGCTTCATCTACAAAGACAAATAAACGGAATCTTTCAAAGTCATTCTGTGGTTGAACAGGAATGCTTCCTTTAGCTTTCAAGGCTCTTGCCAACTTGCGTAATAGTGTGTCGGTAACAACAAAGCGGATGTCCTCTTCCAAATGAACTAAATTTAGACGGTGGCTCCGCTCCAGTAAATTATCAATCGAAAGTTGCTGGGCTTTGGCAAAAATAGGATGCTCAAAAACTCTCGCGATCGCATCGAAGGCACTCTCAATAATATTCTTTTGACTTCGAGAAAGAGTGTCGTCCTCCAATTGGTTATCTAGCAAATTCAGAACATCAGCAAAGGTAGGGGGTGTTCGATGCCAAGAGTCAGGATTTCTATCGTTTATTCCAACTCGGTCATAAGCTTCGTTAAGGGTATCTTTAATCACACGCCATTGCCGATGTCCCAACGAGGGAATGCAGGCTTTGAGCATAGATAGAAGGATGTTGACTTGGGCATACACCCCCCCATCGGCAGGATCAGTAGAATCTAACTCCATCGGGTTGATGCCATGAGTACAAGCCGGACCATGAGACAGTGTGTAATCTTTTGCTCCTTTTAGCACCACATCACCGTGAAAATCAAAAATTAAACAAGGCACACCAAACGTGTGAATTTCGCTGGCAATCACCTTGAGAGTTTCCGTTTTACCTGAACCAGATGCCCCCAGAATTAAAAAGAAGCCATTCGGTTGTTTGGCAACATCCCAGTGACGAGGAGTGTTATCTCGTCGAGCGACTCCTAGCAGGACAGAAAGCGAGCCTGAATGACCTAGCCTTGATCCTGCAACCATTTCAGAATCAGGTGATGGAACCTTTGCATCGCTCTCTGCAACAACCTCAGCTTTTGGCTCAATGTTTTTTCCAGACTTTGTGATTACAGACTCATCTGGTCGAGTAACTGCTTCAACTTGAGGCTTGCCAGAAGTAGACTCAGACTCAATAACAGATTCCGTAGGAGAGGACGATGTAGGCTGGAGTTTGTGAAATGCAGTAGCAGGGTCAAGTTCAGAAGCGACAGATGAGGTTGTTTGTGGAATAGTTGGGGGCGGAGTTTCACTGCGTTGAGTAGCAGTGTTGCGTTCCCGTTCTTTCAGGGTTAGCCCAACTTCTTCTGCATTCAGTGTACGAACAACAATCGGGATGCCTTCTTGAGTCACAAGTGTGGCATGTTTTGATGGGGTAACGCTTGCCAACTGAACCCGAACAATTTCAGCCTGGATTTTGAGAGGAATCTTGCGATCGAACAAGTCATTCAGCAAAGAGTGCCAATGTTGTTTGAATTCTGGATCGCTATCACGCAAACAGGCTTGATAAAAATGATTTCGCAGCACCTCCCGGCGAGGTCTAACTAAGGGAGAATCTTCCGCCTCGGTTCCACCAAAAATGCTGACAATCGCACGGTAAGTTGCCATGACCTGATCAACGGGTCTGCCAGAAATGATTCCATCCGTGGCGCTGTATAAAACTCCAGCATCATGGGTTTTCACTTCCACAATGTCGAGAATCAAGCCACCCTCTTCTGACTCCCGTAACCCAATGAGATCAGCTTGCTTGCGGTTCCCGCCACTATCTGCCACTTGACCAGCGACCAGCCACTGACGGGCTTCTGGGGTATCTAAACTGACTGCCAAACCAGCCGGATGATCACGACGGTAGCTCCGTACCACGACAATTTTGCCAAGAGCTGCTTTAGTTGTGCGATCGCCCTCTTTAGATGCAGAACCCACTCCTAAAATTCCCTCTGGTTCCAGCGACACCAAATCCGTCACAATCTCAGTGAGTGTATTTTTCGCCGCATCAAAAAAGGTCTTGCGTAACTCGCGGGAAAGGGCTTGCTCGAAGGGTTCTAAGTCATGCGCTAAAGTTGTGAGGACGCGCCGTTTCTCTTGCCGTACATTGACGCAGAAAGTGTCTCCAATTTTGTGATTGTTTAGTGGAACGCCGTGGCGATCCGCAACAACTGTCCAGGTGCTTGATTGTGCGAGTTTAGCGATGTACTGAATACTCTCTCCAGCATTTGCAGCATGAGCAACTGTTTGATTTTTCAAGCGTGGTTCTAGAGTTCCAACCAGTTGCAGGTAACTGCCAAAAACATTGGAGTCGGCGATCGGAATCTGGTCAACTTTTTTTTGAATTTTGTCGTAGGCGTATCGATAGCTCAATACCCAAGGATTAAGACTAAACGTTCCCTCCCGCTTGAACCTACCACCCTTAACTTCAAATGGATCGAAAACAACGGTTAGGTGAGCAGGTTTTTGGCAAAGTTCTGTCTCCAGTGCTAAGGGAGAGATTTTTTGATTGGACACATCTAGACTGACTCTGCCAATTTGCTGCCCTAACGCAATCAATTCCCTGGCATCTTCTTCTAAATCATCCAGCGTGTCTAGCCAATTAATGGCATCTTCGGCAGTGTAACGAATGCGGATGTGTAACCCGGAGATAGCTTGACTACTGGGATTTGTATCTGGTTGAACGTGCTTGATAAGTTCCTGCACAAAGCTTTCTGGACGGGGCGGGTTGATTAGCATCACGCGCAAACCGGGGCGAACGAAGGGACGCATCTGCGCCAAATCGGTTGCCAGTTTGCCAACACTTTTCACGCCATCGTCAATGCTAAGCGATCGCGGATTTTTCTTATAAAGTGGCAAAGAGCCAACTTGTCCTGCTAGCCCCAAATCGATCGCAGGCAGTTTAGTAATTTCTTCAGGTACGTGCAGCGAAGTCAGATAGTGTAAATCTGTGGTCAGTGTTTCCTCGATCGCGGCTAATTCAACTGGATTAAACTCTTCATTGCGATCGAGCAGTTCTCCAGAAGCGATTACCCAACGCCATAAATGGAGTGGATGAAGCGGTGATAAAACTGCCGCAATCTCATCGTCTTTCCTAAAAATGTAAGTCTCTAATGCCATCACAGAAGCAAACAGATCTGCCGCTAAAGAGGAAGCATCACGGGCATCTTGAGCATTAGCGCTAAGTGCTTCCAGGAGGTCGCTATAGGTTTGTAAATATTGCTTTGCTGCTTGCCGAACCTCTAGCTTAGCGGCTAGCGTGGTCAGAGGACTGGCGGCTAGTCCAAGTAAGTGTTCGACCAAGACTGAGCGATGCTTTTGCAGTTCTTCTGCTAGGGACTGCACTTGAGGATTAAGTGCTTCTGCTTCGACAAAGGTGTTAATTAAACCCCCTGTGCCCATTTCAGCATCAAACTCGAAATATTCTCGTTCACCCCATTCATCCACTTCTAAAATGGCGGACTCTGATAAATCTTCTACTTTGACCACCATGCCCCAAGACTTCTGACTCGTCCCTGCACGGATTAAGCGCAATAAGTTCTGGCTAATTTGCAAAGTGGCACGACTACCGTAGGCATCCTGAGATAATTCCACTAGTTTGCCTTCTTTGCCTTCGTCTTCTACCCGCTCGATTGCTTGATTGACCGCTTCATAGAAGTCATCAAGTAGATGCTCATCCTTAATCTAAAACAGCTTTTACTGTAAGTGCTTGAACAGGGCTAGAAGTGGGCTTAGAGATATCTGGAGCTTTATCTGAAGCGGCTTTTCGTCCCAGCCAGACTTTTTGGCTATCAGCAAAATCCAACTCTCGCAATACATCTTGACTTCCAGGTTGTTCTGCTAACTTTCTAATGTTTCGTTGGATTTGCTTCGCCTGTCTCTTGTCACTGTTTGCAAGTGAGTTGACATAGCCCTGCATTCGCTTAATCTCATTCTTGTCAGCAGAACGAGCACCTTCAACTAATTTGAGATTGTCGGAAAGGCGTTTAGCAATATCTGATGGATTATTTTTGTCAGCAATACCGGAGTCTTTCAGCAGTCCTAACGCTGGCAAGAAGTTTTTTAGCTGCAAGCCGCGATCGTCATCACTGGACAAATCCTCCAGTTCTAGGGCAAATTCCACGACATCCTGTAGGCGAAAGTCCTGGGGTGCCTGATCGTGGGTCAATGCTTTCCAGAAATTTCTCAAGAATGCAGTGGATGCTGCTTCGGATTTTTGGATTGCTAATAACCGGATTGCATCTTGGTCATCTCGAATTTCAAAATCCCTTAATGAAGCACCCCTAGTGAGTGGCTTATTTGTTAGTACTGCGATCGTCCGTAGATATTCATTACGCCACTGAACTGCAACTTCTTCAGAATCAGTTAGCAACGGTTTCTCAGCATCAGATAGTCCCGCTTGAATTTGCAGAACTTTTTCGCTCCAGTCTGGATCTGTGATTGCAATTCGTAATGTAACTTTTTCAGATTTCCCTTTTTTAAAGAGGGTCTTAACAAAAGCTTGTAGGTCGATTGGTTCAATATCTCTCAAAATCACGCCAAATCTCTGCTTCTTTGCCTCACTCAAAATCAAGTCAGCCGCTAGCTGACCAATTCGTTGCAGTACCGCCTGTGATTTACCTTGCCCAACGTTGTAAACAGCCATTGCCAACCAAAAATTACGAGTTAATATATCCAGTCTCTACCAAACCAACTAAGGCTTTACCGTCTGCCATCCGTTTAGCAAAACCCTGATCCTCCAGACGCTTCAGGAATGCATCGGCGTTTTGTCGAAGGTATTTGCTGCTAACGCGGGATATGCCTGACTGACTGAGCAAGAATTCATCTTCAGGATGACCTCCAGTGATAATTCCAAATCGCTTCCAGAGTCGTTCTAAAAACTCTTGATACTCAACAAATTCATCCACAACGTTGATGGTGCCAGCTACCAGAACCTCAACTACGCGATCTTCTGGACAGACCCGCTTTTTCGGATTTCTTTGCTGTGGGTAAAGCAGTCCACTTTTCCAACCTAAGCCCCTTAAATAATCCACAAGCGAACCGTTGTCTTTCTCAAGAAGTTTGTCTATGATTTCTCCAATAACTTCTTCAGGCTCTATGTCTGGCTCACGTTGAGCCACAATGTTTGTTAAGTCTCGAATCTCAGCATCGAATTTTGACCCACGCTGAACGCCAGTTTGAGAAGTTAATTCCTCCCAAATTTTCCCAGAATCCCATAAATTCAGCCAAGCATCCGGTTCTGCGCTCAATTTCTTTAGAAGAGATTCCAATAAGAGTGCGATGTATCGCTTGGAATCTCTGACAGTGAGTTGCTGAACACACTCCTCACTAGCTTTTGCGATGGGAGAATTAGGTTTACCTGTTGCCTGTAGCAGTAACGGGCGAATAGGCAGTCCAGCCCAAACTCTTCCTCTCGTTGCCATGTAGAAAAAGATGGTAAGTGACCCTAGACAGACAATTCTTTCCAGAGTTGCCATTGCGTTGGGTCGTACTGCCTGTTCGTAGACAGCAAGCAGATCTGCTGCCAGCCGAAGTTCCCAAAGGACGGGATCATACGCTGCCCCTGCTTCTTGAAATTCTTGCAAATCTTGACAATTGGCGATCGCTTCATCTGGTTTTCGTTCTCTGACACCCTCAGCAAGAGGTGCAAGCAGCACTGTCAGATCGTCGGCTGTGTTTAGATCACGATCTGGGTCGATGATTGACTGAAGCAGGGTCAGAAGCGCTGAATCTGGTACTAATGGATTGGTGGGAATACTCCATAAGGCTTTAAGAAAAGCTCCGGCGTGTTCGTCAGAAGGGTCGCCTGTAACCAAGTTTCCGGTCGATGTAGTGAGGGAAGATTGGTCGATCGATTTGCCAAACACCGCTCCGTCTGTACCCAAGAGCGATCGCAGCATTGGCAGCACCTGCTTTCCCAACGCCCCCTCTTTTGTTGTTGCCTCCTCTGCTAGCCGCCCCCAGTTTTCCTTGGAGCGGTCTAGAAGCTTATTCATTGCCTGCTGGCGCTCTTCCTCAGTGGAACCAGCAGCGGTGTAAATCAAAACATGCTTAAGATTGGTAGTTCGTCCTACAGTTCCCAATGTCTCTCGAAACAGTCCATTGGCAATATGGACTGGCTTGATTTTGCCAGACATTGCTCCGCATCCGTGGCGACGAATCAGTTCTTGGGAAATTACTCGGCTCAACATATCATGTTTTGTAGAGGGAAAACAGTACTCAACCAGCAACCACTTCAGAGGGAAGCATTCACTAAAATCACTTACGATCGCTATCTAACCCATCGTAACGGCGTTTCCGCAGATCTACACGGATACGAACCTCTCTACCTGTTCTACCCTCAACCATCGAAACGATTCTGAAATCACCGCCGTCTGTTTTGACTTGATTGGCAAGGGAGTCGTTGAAACGGTAAATGCGACGAGTACATTCTGGGTCTTCCGTCGTTCCACCATAGGGTGACAATAACAAGTTGAGTAGCCTCAAATCAACGCGAAGGTTGGCAAACCTGAGTCCACTGCCTTCCGGTCCTAACAATAAATGGTCAACGGGTTGATCCCCAAAACATTTCTCCAGGAGTGGAGTGAGCCTGGGTTCATGCAGAAATAATTCTTGGCTTGATACTTGGCGACCGCACACCATACCTTTCGATTTATTTTTGGGTGAAAAGGCTAGGCGAGTCCATAAACGTAAATAGTCTGGATAGTCCTTATCGCCAGTGTAAAGAAAACGATTTAATAGCCTTAGCAAATCACTCACACGAGACTGAGTGGTATGGCTGACATCTCTTAGTTTTTCTAGAAAATTCTCTGAATCTGTTCTAGGCGTTAAATTCTCACCGTCAGGGTGTTCAAAAAACCATCTTCGCTTCAATGCTTTAAAGGCATCCAATGCTTGCTCAGAATTACTATTTGAGTGACCATCTAGCGAGATACGAGTTGGTTTTGGTTCAAACGGAAATTCGTCTGATGAGAATAATCCACGCCAGAACTTCTCATCGACTATAGGGTGAGTCCTGGTAACTGGATCAAATCCTTTTCTCAATTCATCGAATAATTTCCCGTCCCCATACTCGAAGATGTGATTGTAGTAGCGTGCTGCTTCCGATCCGCCTAGCTCGATCATTTCATCACAAGAACGAGCACCAAAAATTGCGTAAGAGCAGAAAGCAAGCAATTCACGAAAAGTGATTTGCTCGCCTCGGATGCTTACTCCTTCCAAAAGTCTCCCAATTCGTTCCTGTGTCTTGGGTTCAGCTAACGCTTGCCGATTATATGCAATTCCACAATTTGCTCGACCAGGGCAAACCTTACATCCTTCATACCAGCGAGGTTCAGTCAGTTTACTTAAAACCGCGCTAACCATTTGTCTGGATAAGTTTTGCCGCAGACTGAGATCAATAACAAAAATCTGCTTTCTGGCATCCAAAGGCGGTATCCAGTTTCTTCTTCCTAAGTCAGCATTTTTGCTATCCAGAAGAACATACTCGATCGCGGAGCGGAGTTGCTGCTCCACGTTTTCTAGAAACGGGTAGGTTTTCTTATACCTTTTAATCAAATCCAACAAAGGACCTTCATTGATAGCGATACAAGAGGCTTTGCCATTTTCAAGGCACTCTGCCCAATTTCGGAGGACATTATCTAACTTTTCGGCACTGGCATCAAAAACAATGTATGTGTCCTGGTTTTTGAGCTTTTGCTCCATCAATCGAATTAAATGTGTTTTTCCATCCCCTGCATTTCCCGTGAGAACAACAGACCCACCTACTTTGACAATGGACTCAATGACTTTCTCAATCGCTGTAGGAATATGAATGTCCCTTAACCGAGAGATTTTTACATTGTCTGCAAAAGCACTCTCGTCTCGATAAAGCCGCATAATGTACTCAAGCTTTTCATCGACCGGCGCTTGCATATGGGCATCCTCTTGGTGAAAATCAAAGTCGAGAAATGGTAATTCCAGTTGTGTAATTAAAGAATTGATTCTAGGAAGTTGCCGCGAGACCCGAAGCTTTAAAGGAGATGCTTCTCCAAGTTGCTCAAATAAAGGACTGTGATCAAGCCGAGTGGCAGCCCATCGCTTAAACCAGAAATTCGCAATTCTCTGTGAACTCTCCCATCCACTCTCCGATTCATTAAACGAAATGATGAATTGAGGTACCTCATCAATCTCAAGTAAAAATCTTTCCACATTTTGAATTAAAGGGATGTTATAAACCATGCGAGGGCTGGCATGACGTAATAGATCAGCCTGTGCAATCCCCAATGCATCCAAACCACTGGATAACTGCCGCATTTTGGGATTAGCACCCTCACCAAAAACGTTATTGACCCGTCGATATTTTCTCTCAAGATTTTCCAGCACATTTAAGGTGTCCCTAGTTTCCTTCGAGAGATGGGCAGAGCCATAACCTTCAGTATGCCCAATGTGGCTATATCTGATCTCAATATCTTGAGTAGGAAGTGTTTTGGCAGGCAAGAAAACTCGATTATATTGACTAGATCCGACAGCATAGAGGCTTGTCGTTCCTAGAGAAACTAATTTTGCAGGACGTCGGATCGGGCGACCCGCCATCTGACTGGCAATAATGCTGATTTGTTGGCTGTACCGCTCCTCATAAATTTGGGTCACTTCTGGACTCAGCATCATCAAGCAAACCAATTTCCCAGAGAGTAGATAGGAATAGGGCGGCACTCCCCCACACACCACGATTTCCATCATGGCACTACCCGATAACCTATTGCGGGCTTGCCTTAGGGCAATTCCAACCGCAATCCGCCCCTCTTCATCAGCCATCAATTTTTTTAGGGTCTCTAAAGGCTGATTACGAACAGTGCGGCTGTTTAGCAGCAATCTAGCTCGCAGTAATTCTGCAACTGACTTAGCTCGTTTGAATTTATACAGCGAGGTCTGCGTCTCTTGCAGCAATTCTTCCTCCGTCACATCTTGCCCAAACTCAATTCGCTTTGGCTTCTCCTTCTGCTCTAATTCTTGCTTTCGCTGCAATGCTGCATCATCTCGAAATGCAATCAGTCGAGAAAGTGTTTGTGGAGTTGGGTTTTCTAATTCTTCATTTGTGAGCGGTAGATCTTGAACGTAAATTTCATCGAGCGATTTCCTGATGCAATTTTTAAGGCACTGAATTCCCTCAGCCGCCGTAATTGTGCCCTTTTCAACTAAATTAACAAATCCGTCAGGAAGCCAACCAATTAGGCGATCGCGGCAGGTTAGCTGCATGACTGTATTTCCCAATGCGGCGATCGCCATCACCGGATGATAGGGTTGCCCAGCGTCCCGGATCAAAAAAAATAAATTCCGACCAGGTGACGAGTTGAACGGAAAACTCCAGTTGAAGCGGAAGTAGCGCCAGATGTCGGCATATTTAATTCCGGTCAATTCACATCGTTTATCTGGCTCTACCAGTTGCAAGTAAGGTTGAATTACTTGACTGAGGGCAGCGCCACGTTCTGCTTTGGACAAGCGGGCGATCGGTTCTAACTGCTCCCGTAAAGTGCGTCCATCAGCAATCAGATTTGTAATTGGCAGCGCAGCACTGCCTCGACCTGGAGACTCCAATGTGCTAATAAATCGACGCACCGTTGGGTCCTTTAGCTGGTCTTCCTTAGCAAACAGACCAATCCGTCGTGCAACCTCCTTTGATACAACAGGGTCTTCCTCTTCCTGTGCCGTTGGGGAGTACAGAGCAATCTGTCCGTGCTCAACCTGGACAATCCAACCTTGCTTTACCAAATCTCGCAATAAAAGTGCTGCTGCCCTTAGCTTTAAGTACCGAATTTGGGGCGTGCGAAACGCTTGTGCAGCAATCCTGCCTACTAGGCGCTCTGTCAGTCCCTCATTTTCCTTAGCTAGTTTTTCTGCAAGGGATTGTAGTTGGTCTGCTGGAGACTCATGCTGAACTGCCTCAATTAGCCTACTGTAATTCTCCCCCCCGTCCTCAAAAATAGGATAAAATATCCGCCTATCATGTAGAAAGGGAACAGTTTGACTAACTTCTGATACTAGGTTAATGACTCCAGTCATGCTTATGTTAGGCAGCAGCATATGTTCTGCCTCCGAATGCTAAGTCGGTGGCGTTTCTAACTTTATCTGCTATGGCCCAGGATGAAAACCAGTTCTGCTTGAAAGTCATTGATTTTTGCGAATTTTTGCAACATGCTAGTATGTCTAAACTTTAAACTAAGCTCAAGCCAGGTGCGACTTCTGGGACATATCGATTAGGATTGGCTCAAATTTGTTTGAGAAACTTATTCTCAATTTTGAGAATTAATAAAACAAGTTGTGCATCTTTGCCGTTACACAGGAGAGTTTCTAGAATAGAACTATATAGTACAAAAGTATTATCTTGAGGGGCGCAATGAAAGCCGAGCTTCTCAAACGCTTGTTCAGAGCGATCGCCAGCGATGACAGGGAGGCGATCCAATCTCTTCTAGGCGTGGTTATTGAAGAGGAGCGTCAGAAAGGGCATGCAGTTCTGGCAGACCAGTTGGAGAATATCGCCAAGAAGAACTCGAAGACAGGATCGAACCTCAAAATGTCACAGGTGAACCAATCCTTTCTTCCTGAAATCCCCCAAAGCCTTGCTGATTTGTCTAATAAAGCCCTTCAGCCCAATACGGGCTCCGCAGCTACTTATCGGTCTCAGGAACTTACTGAATTACGCAATGGTAAGCGTTTCAAGCATTCGCTTGCTGTCATTATCCCCCGCGATCAACTTCGACATTACATGATCCTGCCTGAAGCCGTTGAACAACGCTTTCAGCGTATCGAACGTGAATATGTCGCCCGCGATCGGTTAGCTCATTTCGGCTTTCGCTACCGCCAAAAAGTACTGCTATATGGTTCTCCTGGTTGTGGAAAAACGATGGGTGCTGAGCGTCTAGCTTGGAATGTTGGCTTACCTATGGTGAAGGTTCGCTTTGATGCACTAATGTCTTCCTTTTTAGGGGAGACCGCCAGCAACCTACGTGAAGTTTTTGAAGTGGCTACCCAAACTCCATGCTTACTGTTTATTGACGAGGTTGATGCGATCGCTAAGTCTCGTGATGATACTCAGGAGGTTGGGGAAATCAAGCGGGTTGTCAATACTTTCCTATTGCTGTTGGACGAATATGCGGCTCCAAACAGCTTACTTGTCGCAGCTACCAACTTAGACCAATCGCTTGACCATGCAGTCCGGCGACGCTTTGACGAAGTGATCGAAGTTCCAAAGCCTACCACAACAGAAATTAGGGCTATCCTAAAACAGACTCTTTCCTCAGTTGCGGTGGGTTCTCTTGATTGGGAGGCACTGGCTCAGCAGATGAATGGGTTTTCTGCTGCCGAGACTGTCAAAGTTGCACAGGATGCCGCTAAACGTGCCATTCTTGAGCGCGAAGAATTAGTTATCCAGCAGCATTTAGAGGAAGCAATAAAAGAAATCCAAGTTCTTCATGTCTAACGGTTCAGAGCAATTTCCTCATATTGAATTACGACTTGTCAGAGAAGGGACTGCGGTAGCAACCCGTGGACAACGTAAGCCATCTCCAAGAACTAGTGCGAACCGAGGTGATGCTGGCGGGCACGGTCGTCGGCTCAAGGGTTCTGTTGACTCAATTATTTCTAGTTGGCAAAAGACTCTCGAACAGCGGAAAGAAGAAGGAAAGCCCGACTTGCCGCAGGCAGTACCATTCATCCTACAGGTTGACCCCAATTCTTTTGATGCTGATCAACTCAAGAGTTTTGGCATTGAGGTAATTGCCGAACTTGAGGACGGCTATATTATTGGAGCCTCCGCCGATTTGGAGTTCACTGAACTCCAGAAAAAGATTGAAAACTGCATCAACGGCGAGCGAGGCGGCGGCAAAGTTCCCGAGATATGGGAAATTTTGGAAGGTATCAAGCGTCCAGAGTATATTCTTTCAGAAAAATTATTAGCTAACTGGGCCCAAATTAAAGACAATCAACCTTATACCGTCGATGTTGGCATCGCTTGTGTTGGACTCCAAGCCAAGTTTTCTGATTACCCAGAAAGAAAAGCAGATGAAGATTCCGACAGGTATATGCAGCGAGTTGCACGTTGGCTCGATAAGCGGGATCAGACTGAGCAGGAATGGGATGATTTACAATTTGACCGGGAACAGGACTTTTTTAGATTTGTAAAGGAATATAGTGGAACAGTCATTCGATCAGCTTATGACGCTCCTAGCTTAGTCCGCCTACCAGACAGTTTTTCATGCCGGATTCAGATATCAGGCAAAGGTCTAAAGGATTTAGTTCTGACATTTCCCTATGTTTTTGATGTTAGTGAGCCGGATGAATTTCATGAACTCCTACATCAACAGAGTACTGTTGATGATGGGGAACAAGCTTTCGAATTAGAGGCTCCTGCACCCGACGCTCCTAGAGTCTGTGTAATTGACAGTGGTATTCAGGAACAGCACCCGCTTTTAAGAGCCGCAATCGACGATGCCAATTCTCGCTCCTGGGTTCCTGGTGACACAGGTAGAACAGCAGATCAAGTTACTAATGGTGGGCATGGTACAAGGGTGGCTGGCGCAGTTCTTTACCCTCAAGCTATTCCTCGTTTAGGTAGGCAGAAGGCAGGGTGCTGGATTCAGAACGCTAGAATTTTGGACCAAAACTGTCAGATACCGGAGCAGTTATTTCCTCCAGAGACCCTAGAAGAAATCGTCAACTTTTATAAACCGACTGGCACTCGAATCTTCAACCACTCAATTACTGGGTCAACACCTTGCCGTACACAGTACATGAGTGCCTGGGCAACTGCGATCGATAAACTTACATGGGACCATGATGTTTTGTTCATCGTCTCAGCAGGCAACTTGCCGTTACATGGATCTGTTGGTATTTCTAGGCTCTCAATCAGCGATCATTTTGCGACAGGTCGCACCTATCCAGATTATTTGTTAGAAGCCTCTTCAAGAGTAGCGAACCCTGCCCAAAGCTTTCAGGCTCTTACTGTTGGCTCAGTTGCTGCTAGCTCTTACCATAATCCACCCCTTACTTCTATTGCATCAGGAGCAGACCATCCCTCTGCTTTTACCTGTTGTGGTTTAGGAATTTGGGAGTCTATTAAGCCAGAAGTTGTGGAGTATGGTGGTGATTTGATCATGGATGAAAGCAATCCAGCGATCCTGAACTACCCACCTGATGTTTGTCCAGAACTGGTGCGTTCCACGCTAGGAGGTGGTCCAGTGATAGCATCTGACAAAATTGGGACTTCTTTTGCGGCTCCTAAAGTAGCTCACATTGCAGCGGCAGTAGAGGCTGAATTCCCTCAGGAAAATTGCTTACTCTACCGAGCATTAGTTGTCCAATCGGCTCGCTTACCTCAATGGACAGCACAGCCAGAGGTTGATTTGTCGAATGTAATTCGCCAGATGGGATATGGTATTCCCAATCTTGATCGAGCAATAGGTAATACAGCAAACCGAATAACGCTCACTACTAGAGGGGAGCAACGAATTTCTGCCCGAAAAGCCTGTGTTTATCAAGTGCAATTGCCGCCAGAACTGAGATCGCCTGGGGAAAGTTATACCATTTTGGTGGAGGTGACGCTGTCCTATAAAGCAGAACCCCGCAGAACTCGACGGCAACGAAGAAAATATCTATCGACTTGGCTGGATTGGGAATGTAGCAAACGAGGCGAAGACCCAGATCAGTTTCTAGCGCGAGTTCTCAAGGAATCCGAAGCTGATGAGGAAACTGAAAGGGGCGAGGGTCTATTTGAGTGGACACTAGGTAAACAGAAGAACTGGGGTAAGGTTAAAGGACTCTCTAGAGGAGCAGGAACGATTCAGAAAGATTGGGCAATTGTCAAGTCCTATGATTTGCGCGAAGCCTTCTGCCTTGCTGTTATAGGTCATGAGGGGTGGAACAATGACCCTACAGCAGAAGTGCCATATTCGCTAGTTGTTAGTTTTGAAGCCTTGGAAACTAACATTCCTGTCTATACAAGTTTTGTCCAAGCTCAGATTCAAATTCAACAACGAATTGTAACAGTCCAGTAAGATCATAATCGGAAAAGTTATGCTTCCTGCAACCTAAAACTTAAAAAATCATCAAAGTTGTGCTGTCTGCTGCTTAAGTGTTTGTGTATGATAACCATGCTTCTCAGCAATTTCTTCTAAAGAGTGTGAGAATCTTTATTTTCTTGAAGAATCTTCTCAAGAAAATTTTGCCTTGAATGGTGTTTGATTCGGTTATCAATTTGAGCGGAGGTTATATGAGCAGTCTTGATGAAAACCTAGCATCAGAAGAAAATTTGGTGTTGCGAGTGCATCCGCGCGATTCTGAAGCGGTTTCTATCCAAATCCCGAAAGATACGTTGGAATCACTTAGGAAGGTAGCAGAACAGCGAGATATGCCATTGGAAGCCTTGATCAAGCTCTATGTTGGTAAATGTTTGCGCCAGGATCTAAGCCAACTGTTTGCCAATCGGGTGCTGGATTCAACAGCAAAAGTTTTGGCAAGATATCATCATTCAGAAGATGAGGTTGCCCAAATTTTGCAGGAAATTCGGTTGGAGTCGAGGTAGCGCCAGCCCTTCACATTACCATTCAATTGAGTTTATTGACGTGAGGGCGACTCAAAATCAACGATTGTAATCGCCCATCTCCGGTATTTACTGCCAGGACAAGAGAACGCTGGTCATATTTTTGCTCTGACAGTGCCAGGAAAAACCGCAAGGGTTGTCAGCAGGGACAAGCAAAGACCAGTCAAGGCGATGCAGCGGCAGAGAAATGGCTGGAGGAAGCGACTGGAAAACTGCGGACATCTATCTGAAGGAATCATTATTGATCAAGATTGTGCGATCCAGGGTAGCCTAGCCCCTAACCCAATGAAGCCCCATCGAATTGGCTTAATGCCGATCGAACACAAAGCCGTCCTCGATACCTGCCGTGCTTTGGAGAAGCGAGGTTGGGCTGAATTGGAGGATTGAAGGAATCAGAGTTTCAGAGTTTGTAGCGGAGAAGTTATCGTTCACCCGACAGTAAGTCAACGTGAGTTATGGATAAGAAAAGGTGGGAGTCGTATGCTGAAAATTATCAAATCCATCAGCAACCCCACCACCTATGTATAGCTTAGAAGAACTGTTTTGCCGTGTCGATGACTTTTGCCAAACCTTCCAACCCCAGTGGCAGAAGCAACTTTTGAGTCATGGAGAGCGCACTCGCAAGCGTTCAGGCAGCCTCAGCATGAGCGAAATCATGACGATTTTGTAGAGCTTCGCTCCGCCGCAGGCGTATGCTTTTCACCAACAGCGCTATGCCACCTTCAAAGACTTCTACTTGCGACACGTTTGGTGCTACTGGCAAGGAGAATTTCCAGAACTGGTGAGCTACGAGCGCTTTATCAGTCAAGTGCCACAGGTGCTGATCCCCTTGTGTGTCTATTTGCGCTCCTGCTTGAGTCAGTGCAGTGGGGTGAGTTTCATCGACTCCACCTCTCTAGCCTGCATTATTCATGACCCCTTCTGAAAAATGCCTCAAATTACTGTCTACAAAGGCTTCCAGCGATTTTCCATTTTTGACAGTGCGTTTTTATACATGGAGTCTGAAATGGAACGCGCACAAGGGTTTCAGAATTCGCCAAAACTCTGGTGAATAATCCAGGCTAGCGGTCTGCCACAACCGCCGCATTCAGCAGCACAAGGTGTTTGCCAACTTATCCGCACGGGGTAAAACCTCGGTGGATTGGTTCTTTGGTTTCAAACTACATCTGGTGATCAATCACCGGGGGGGAAATTCTCAACTTCACTCTCACTCCAGGCAACATTGATGACCGGGTGCCCGTGCCCCAATTGCTGCAATCGCTCTTTGGTGAGGTCTTTGGCGACAAGGGTTATCTCTCAAAATCACTCAGCCAGCAGTTGTTTGTGCAATCTGGCATCCAATTGATTACCAAACTGCGACGCAACATGAAAAACCGTCTGATGCAGTTGAGACACCGCTTGCTGTTGTGAAAACGCTGGTTAATTGAAACAGTGTTTGGAGAAATCAAGGATTATGGGATTGAGCATTCCAGGCATCGTTCTCCCATCAACTATTTGGTCAATTTGGTCAGTGGTTTGATTGCTTACTGTCACAAGCCGAAGAAGCCCGCGATCGCCATTGACCTTATTCCATCCGCTTAACCATAACTCACGTTAATCTTGTTGTTAATGGGGATATTGAGGATCGACTAGCCGGAAATCTTCATATTTCGATCCCAGGTATTCCTAACAGTGCTGTGATTGCTAGAATTCCTCACAAACTTGCGATCTCAACAGGTTCAGCTTGTTCATCGGGGGTTGAAGCACCTTCTCATGTTGAATGTCTTCAACACTTCGGCGCAGACTGCGGTCTTCATCCACAAACGATGTCGCGGCAACAAGCCAGCGATCGCGGTAAATGCCTTTCATTTCTTGCTCAATGAAAGGAAATAATCCTCACTCTTAACAGAGTTAACGCTCTGCCAATACGTTCGTGGTTGCTGATTGCCATAGGGTTTTAGGGGTTTGGTGGAACCACAGAGGCACGGAGGACACGGAGGTTTGGTGTGCTTTGTGTCTTTGTGGTGAGGACTAGTTTTTCCAGATTATTTGCAAGTCCAGAACAAGATCGGGTAGTATCGTTTCGCCAGATAGGGTGGATGGATTTGACAGAATTTCAACAGGGCAATTGGGACGATAGATCTCAACAGTGCGGGTGTCAGGGTCGATCAGCCAGCCAAGTCGTACCCCATTGCTGAGGTATTCCTGCATTTTGGCTCGCAAGGTTTCAAGGTCATCGCTGGGCGATCGCAGTTCAATTACAAAGTCTGGACAAATGGGAGCAAATTTTCGTTTCTGTTCAGGAGATAGCGCATCCCAGCGGGATTGCTCGATCCAGGCAGCATCGGGCGATCGAATGGCTCCATTGGGCAAAGTAAAGCCTGCGGAAGAATCAAACGTGATTCCTAATCGAGCCTGACGATTCCAAAGTGTCAAGTCGGTAGCAAGCTCAATATTGTAGTGTCCGCTTTCGCTTCCAGCAGGGGATATAGCAATCAGATCTCCTTGGGCAGTCCGTTCCAGTCGCAAATCGGGATTACTGCGGCAGAGTTGTGCAAACGCTTCATCGGTGAGTTGAAGGGCGGGGCGGAGAGTGAGGGTGAGCATGGGACTTTAAATTTTGGATTTAGATTAGTCGGGAGTCCAGAATTCCAGGGTGTTGAAGATGCTGAGGTCTCGGTAGTTAAATGTCCAAACAGGGCAATGCTAGCGGAGGGCAGTAAGAGCAATCGTTTTACCATCAGCCAGTTGTTGGAATCCGGCTACACACTCATTATGGTAAGCGTCTTTGAGGTAAAACAGCCCGATAATGAACCAGCATCAAGCATCAGTTGTTTCAAGCGACATCATCCTCTGCGTGATCAGCGGTAAAGTGACATTTCCATCTCGGATAGGTGATAGCCGATGGTGTAATACCATTTTGGGTGATATAGGCATGATTTCAATTGCCAGAACGGTTAGCTGGTCAAGCATTCTGCAATCCAAAATCGGAAATCTAAAATCCAAAATGGTATAAGCTCTCCGTATCTCAAAGGGCAAGTGAAACTTCTGGTATAGCCGTAGCCACGGCGGTTAGGACAAGGACATTTTTATGGGGGCGCGAAGCGCCCCCATAAAAATGTCCTAAGAAAACTGGCTACAGCTATACAACTAAACAGCAGGGTGCTATCTGGAGGAAAGTATGGGGCGCTGCAATGTCTATCGCTGCAAGGTTTGTTAGGAACGTAAATTAAATAAAACCTAAAAATTTTTTTGTGGGAAGCGCGGCGAAGCCGCGCTTCCCACAAAAAAATTCGGTTTTATTTAATCCATGATCCTTAGAAGGAAATTAGAGGGGCGTCTAAGTACTACAGAACCTGATACGAGTGCAAGGATGACCCTAAGCGTCGAAGAGATATGAGCATCAGTGCTGGCGGCTGTCCTGGATGAAGCAGAAATGCTACCCTGTTTAGCCTGTCATTTGTAATGATCTAGTCAAGGAGGTTTCGCCCGATGATGAACACCACTTTTTCAGTTCAACCGAAACGATTTACAGTGCATGAATATCACCGATTGGTAGAACTCGGCTTTCTAACTGAGAATGATCGGATTGAATTGATTCGGGGAGAACTCATTCTCATGGCAGCAAAGGGAACGGCACATGAAACTTGTATTAGAAGATTATTGCGCCAACTTCCGCTTCTACTACAAAATCGAGCAACTTTGCAATGTCAGTCTCCCATTTACCTCTCTTTTGATGGAGAACCAGAACCAGATTTTGCGATCGTTCGTAATCGCGTTGATGATTATGCAACTGAGCATCCGACCCCCGCAGATACGTTGTTGGTGATTGAGGTGGCTGATTCCTCTCTCGATTATGACCGGGAGGTTAAGTTGCCGCTATATGCAGAGGCAGAAATCAGTGATTATTGGTTGTTTAACCTACCCGATCGCTATTTAGAAGCGTATAGTGAACCCTGCCAAATTTCAGGTCAATTTGCCTATCTCAATCGGCGGATTGTGCCAATTACCGGAACGATCGCGCTGCCACCGTTTCCAGAACAGGTGCTTAATCTGAACTCAGTCTTTCCTGATGCGTAACGGATTTGCATGGCTTGTAGCGATTTCAGTTGATTACAATAACCACACCAACCCATCTTTGAACTGATACGCTCAATTGCTGAATGAATCGATCCAGCCTGTCATACTAGAAAAGTACTATCGAAAGAGAGTAAACAGCATGATGGCCCAACCGTCAAACCTGGAGGCGATTGCTCCCGATCTGCTGCAAGCGATTCAGACTAAAGTACAATCGCTGCCTGTGGAGCAACAGCAGGTATTAGATTTTGAGGAAGGCTTCAGGTCGCTGAATTGATTGGGGCAAGACCCAGAGAAATCATTTGGACTTCTGGAGCAACCGCAAGCATCAATCTGGCAATTCAAGGGTGCCTGACTAAAAATCCTGCTAAACCCTACTGTATCGCACTGCTTCCCCTCGAACACAAAGCCGCTTTGGACACCTGTAGAGTTAGATAATTCAGGAGAAAAACTGTACAATCAACTCCACAGTTGAAGAGGAACTTTTCCCATGCAAAACAATGGGACACTCAGACCACCCCAGTTGCACCCCGATTTGTGCCTTGAACTGCGCTACGACTGGACGCTAGCAGAGGTCTTGGATTTGCTACAACAGCCGTTGTTAGATTTGGTCTATCGTTCGCAAATCATCCATCGTCAATATCATCCTGATCCTCATATACAACTGGCGACCTTGTTGAGTGTTAAAACCGGGGGATGCGCTGAGGATTGTGGATATTGTGCCCAATCTGCTCATCACTCAGCGACTTCTAAACAACCCACGCTGCAAGTCACCGAAGTCCTGGAAGCAGCCCGTCGTGCTCAGGCATTGGGAGCCACCCGGTTTTGTATGGGTTGGGCCTGGCGCGAGATTCGAGAAGGCCCCGCCTTTGAAGCCATGCTGGAGATGATCCGGGGGGTGCATCAGATGGGACTGGAAGTCTGTGTGACGGCGGGAATGCTAAACCAGAACCAGGCTCAACGGCTGGCTGCGGCTGGCTTGACGGCTTACAATCACAATCTGGATACCAGTCCTGAATTCTATCCAGAAATTGTTTCCACCCGCACCTATACCGATCGCCTGCAAACTCTCAACTATGTACGGCAAGCGGGCATTACCGTCTGTTGTGGTGGCATTATTGGGCTAGGGGAGACAGAGCGCGATCGGGCCCATCTGCTGCAAATCCTTGCCACCTTTAATCCCCATCCAGAAAGCGTCCCCATCAATGCTCTGGTCGCCATTCCTGGCACACCCTTACAAGACCAATCCCCCGTCGATCCGCTGGCACTGGTCAGAATGTGCGCCACGGCTCGAATTCTTATGCCTCGTTCCAAAATTCGCTTGAGTGCCGGACGAACAGAATTGACCCGTGAGGCACAGGTGCTTTGCATTTTAGCAGGGGTTAACTCTATTTTCTACGGAGACAAGTTGCTTACGGTTGAGAATCCAGACATAGAACGCGATCGCCAATTGCTAAAGGAACTGGGGTTGCATCCTTTAGAGCCTTTTTACGGGTCAGAACAGCCTTAGGCAAGAGTCCGCAAGGTTGGGCGGGGGAAAACAGGGTGCTCACAGAGTGGCTTTCGGCTGCGCTCAAGCCACTGTTATCTGAGGGCTGAGCGCAGTCGAAGCCCAGTCACTAGGGGTCTGTCAATTTTGATTTGCGGGGTATCCCGCAAATCAAAATTAAATTCAAGGAAGTTTTGAGGGGTCTTTGACCCCTCAAAATTTCCTTGACAGACTACTAGTCCTTTGCTCCCTTAGCTGAAGCAGCGCTCGCTCACTCCCTCAGCAACAATTGAGGATTTGAGAGTTTCAGTTACCCTGCAAATTTTTTTGTTGATAAACCTCACCCCCCACTAAAATAAATTGCTGTACTCTTCTGGACAAAAGCTATGCGCTGGCGGCAATTTTTTCTGTGGTTGTGTTTGGGATGGGTCTTGAGTTGGCTGCTAGCCTGTTCACCTGATTCCACAAAAATAGATGCATCGCAAACATCAGCGATCGCCCCTCCAACCAGTCCAACTACAGCATCAACTCCTACCCCAGTTTCCTTGCCCCCTGAGACTGAGGCAATTGTTGCCAGTGCAGGGCCACAAGGCTTGTACAATCCCCCGCGAGGCGATATCCGCTTGGTGGTGATGAGTGACCTGAACGGGGTTTATGGTTCAACAGATTACGATCCTGAAGTCGATCGGGCCATACAACTCCTCCCTTTTTGGCAACCCGATATGGTGGTTTGTAGTGGAGATATGGTGGCAGGACAGGATATCAGCCTGACTCTAGAACAAATTCAGGCCATGTGGATGGGCTTCGATCAACACATTGCGGCTCCTCTACGCCAAGCTAACCTGCCTTACGGGTTCACCTTAGGGAATCACGATGCCTCCAGCGCAATGGGGGTCAATGATCAATTTTTGTTTCAACAAGAGCGAGATTTGGCTTCTGAATATTGGCTAGCTCCAGAACACGATCCTGGAGTAGAATTTGTCGATCGCTACGAATTTCCTTTTTACTACACTTTCAAGTATAAAGATGCTTTCTTTCTCACCTGGGATGGCTCTTCTAACCACATTCCTGCCGAAAAATTAGCCTGGGTTGAGCAAGCCCTTTCCAGTCCAGCAGCACAGCAAGCCAGGATTCGTATCTTATTGGGACATTTACCGCTCTATGCTGTTTCTGTCGGACGTAATGAACCCGGCGAGGTGATGGAAAATGCCGATCAACTGCGATCGATGCTGGAGCAATATAACGTTCATACCTATATCAGTGGACATCATCACTCCTATTACCCAGCCCATCGCGGTAAATTGCAGTTATTACACATGGGTATTCTAGGTTCTGGGCCGCGTCCATTGGTCGATAGTGACTTGCCACCGTGGAAAGCTTTAACGGTGATCGATATTGCATTTGCCTCACCCGAACTCACCACTTATACGACCTACGACATGCAAACACTACAACTGATTGAATACGAGCAACTCCCTCGCTTTATTGCCGGACACAACGGCATCCTCCTACGTCGCGATGTGGCTTGGGAAGAACTGACCCCCGACGAAAAAGCCTTTTGTGAACAGCGCCTAGACAGGGCAAAGTGTAGTGTCTGAAACCAATCAACACCTGATCAGGCGATACACCCCCCTAAGATTGAATCAGGATCAATGCTTCTGAGTTTCAATGCTTCTGAGTTAATTGCTGCACAAATTGCTGGTGCTCTTCTGAATCAATGCCCTCTGCAAGACCGCTAAAACCTGCTGCACACCAGACCTTAGCCCATTTTGCCAACACGCTTGATAACCAGAATCATCAGCAGAAACAGAGCACAGCAAGCGATTGCGGCGAGAGTTTCATGAATTTTGGGAGATAGAATGACAATAAATCCCTGATCCTTAATGAGCGCAGAAAAACTGGAAACACAAAACGGCATCAAATATAATCTAAAAGTTTGCCAGCGATCGCCTTGCCCCCTCTTACCATTGGTCACACTTAACATCAACCCCGTGCCAATCACAGCGCTGATCCCGATCGAGTTAATCCAGATCTTGGGTGCAGGATCAAAATAGAAATAAACAATGACGCAATACCAAATCAAATAGCACCAAAGAACAGCTTTATCTAATTTGATATTGTAAAAGTAGTGAATCACCCCTTTCATACGTTTAGATCTGTGTTTACTTTCTCCAGCATTTCCAGATTTCGACTTTTCAAAGAAGCCAGAGATCCAAACCCAAGATTATTCCTTGGCAAGGGGAGAAAACAGTTAACCCCGCGACTGTTTTCTGAACTGGGTCGAGTCAATCCCCAAAACAGTCAATCTTTAAGGACGAATTGTGCCATTGGGGAGCGTTGCACCTTGTAAGTTTGCCCCTTCTAGGTTAGCGCAACCAGGTAAATTGATGCTTAAGACCGCACCTTGATTGTTTGGATTTAAATCAAATCCCATGACATTGCCATTGGTGGAGCGATCGCGCAGGGTTTCATCGACATCAACATCAAGCGTTGCTCCTTGCTCAGTAGCTTGAAAGTTGAAGCTTAAGGTGTTACAACCCAAGTTCGCCCCTCGCAAATTGGCTTGCTGTAATTGAGCACCTTGCAGATTGGCGTTTTCTAAATTTACTCCACTCAAGTTTGCTCCTCGCAGATCTGCTCCTTTCAAATTGGCACTCACCAGATCAGCGTTGTGTAAGTCAACCTTGCTCAGGTTACAACTGGGACAGGACTTGGTTTCCAGCAATTGCTTAACTTCTTTGTGTCGCAACAAATTCATTGAACAGGCAGACGAGACGATCGCCACACCTAGCACTACTCCAGCCATACCTACTGTTGTCAGTTTCATTGTAGAGAATCTGTTTCACCAGAACCATTAACTCCATACTAATTGCTACATCGGCAGTCGTGGTTACTCCAGAAAAGAATAGGGCTAAATTGGGGAATAGAATCCCCTGATGTCGGACGGCGGGGTTGCGACTGCCCTCAACCCGCTATCCAAGAGGGCTGAGCGCAGTCGAAGCCCAATATTTCTTTAAACTGCATTTCCCTTAATCCTCATCAACATCAATCCAGTACCAGTGGTCTTTCATTTTTTTGGTGTCGTTAATTCCTAAGTAAAAACTGAGATTGGCTACTCCCCAAATATCTTCGTAACTGGGCTTCTGGTTATCAGGTTTGTAGACAAATGCGGTATATCCCGGTCCGACTCTGGTGAAACTATTACTTCTAAAAAAGAAAACAGCTTGCAGTTTCCCCTCTGAAGTCCGAACGATTTCTATCTCACCGGGATTAAGCCTGAATTGGGGATTGCCAACGTTAAAACCAACCGAGAGGTGAATTTTGTCTGAGAGGAGAGCAACTGTCTGAATGGTATGGTTGGGTTGGTCTGAATTGCCATACATTTGAGTTTGTCTCGTGCGAACAGGAGCGATCGCCTTAGCCTCTGCAATTATCATTTCCACCACTGCCTCACGAGCAGGCTGATGGAAATAAAAATCGGGTTGCACTACAAACTCGTGCAGCGAAATAAATAAAACCAGGTTGAGTAAATTCAATCCTAGAGGTAAAAGTGCGCTAAGTCTATTTCTGCCGATATGTAAACAACAGTGAATGAGTGAATTAAGGAGAAGAATTGCAAAGAGTATGGTTAATCCAGCAATCAGTAAACTGGGAAAGCCTGCTATTTCATCTTGACTTGAAGAATTGCCAATGTTCCCTAAAAAATAGTAACTTTCAGCGAGAGACATATAAATGTCCCATATCATCACAGATAGAAACGATCGCGGGACAGTTAAAATCCTCAAAAACAATACTAAGCTGCCGACTAAAATACTGGATTGTAATAGAAGAGTCGTTTGCGGCAAATAACTAATGTTTCTCATAGGTTAGGCAAAAATTTTGACAGAGTGAAGTGGCAAGCCGGATATTCTCCGAAAGCTAAGGATTAGGGATTAAATAAAACCTAAAACTTTTTTGTGGGAAGCGCGGCGCAGCCGCGCTTCCCACAAAAAAGTTCGGTTTTATTTAATTCACGTTCCTTAGAGAACCAGCGAAGTACAGAGCACATAGAACGCAAACCCCTCAAAATCAGTGACCTAATTCTGAGACCTGAGTTCCGTTGAGTGCATCCCTTAACATTGCTACCTATACTGTATGAGGTGGTGTCATGTCGTAATCCAATGAAGATCCTATTAGTTGAAGATGACCATCGTATTTCAGAACCGCTAGAGGAATTCCTCACCACGTCCCTCAACTATGTGATTGATGTGGCTCATGATGGACGAACTGCTTGGGAGTTGGCAGAGGCCTATGCCTACGATTTGATTTTGTTGGACATCATGCTGCCAGAAATTGATGGGATTACCCTGTGCCGTCAGTTGCGATCGCACCGAGATCATACCCCTATTTTGATACTAACGGCTCGCGATACCCTTGGCGATAAGGTGATTGGGTTAGATGCAGGTGCAGACGATTATTTGGTGAAACCATTTGAACTCGACGAATTAGCGGCTCGGATTCGATCGCTCTTACGACGAGGTGGCATGACCCTACAACCGATTCTGGAGTGGCAAGAACTACGGTTAGACCCCAGCACCTGTGAGGTCACTTATCAAAATCGAGCGTTGTCGCTGACTCCAAAAGAATATGGCATTTTAGAACTTTTGCTGCGAAATAGTCGTCGGGTTTTTAGCAGTAGTCATCTGGTGGAGCGGCTCTGGTCTTCTGGTGAAATTCCTGCTGAGGAAACGGTGCGATCGCATATCAAAGGGTTGCGCCAAAAGCTCAAAGCTGCTGGCGCGCCCAATGATGTGATTGAAACCGTTCATGGTTTGGGCTATCGCTTAAAACAACCAGTTTCTTAGGACAGTGTGATAGCAGGCGATCGCTGAGGTGAATTAGTCCCGATGTTGAAAGGATTAGGATTGCATTTGTTATTGGCATACTTGGCTGTGATGGCGGGGATTTTTGGCACATCAGCGGCAGCGGTTTATCTGTTCTTTGTCAATAGTCTCTATCAACAGTTAGATGCCCGATTGCTGACGCTGGCTCAATCTGCTGCTCCTAGCTTAACTGCGGTCAAGATAGAAGGGGAGGGACATTTAGATGAACGGGAAGAGATCGCCTGGCAAAACTTGTTTCAACGGAATCAACAAAGTTTGACCTGGTTTGATGCTGATGGCAGGAAATTGGCAACGAGGGGCGCAATTCAGGTGGATTTGCCCGCTAGAACAGGCATTTTGACTCTACAAACACAGCAGATTCGGACTTACACGATTGCCGTTTACTTGAAGGATTCCGAAGATCAATCGACTAAGTTAGAAGGATTTATTCGGGCCAGCGAATCAACGGCTGAAATTGATGAAGTTGTCACTAAACTGCGCTGGGGATTTGCCCTTGGTGGAGGGGTAGCGTTGGGGCTGAGTGGAATTGGAGGAGTCTGGTTGGTACAAAAATCCCTAGACCCTACTCGGAAAAGTCTCCAGCGATTAAAGCAATTTACAGCCGATGCTTCCCACGAATTACGCAGTCCGTTAACGGCCATTAAAACCTCAATTGATGTGTTACTCAAACACCCTGAGCGAATTCATCCTAAAGATACAAAAAAATTGGCGGCGATCGCCACAGCCAGCAATCAAATGCTGCGCCTGGTAGAGGACCTGTTGTTTCTGGCTCGCACGGATGTAGAAATTGCCACACCATTGACTAAAACACCCACAGTCCTACAGGGATTGTTGTTGGAATTGGTGGCTTTGCTGGAACCACAGGCTCAGGAAAAGGGGATTGCTTTAGAGTCTAATTTACTCCCTGATGTGACAGTTCTGGGAGATGCCACCAAGTTGTCACGACTTTTCTCTAATTTGTTAGAGAATGCTCTTCAGTACACACCTGCGGGTGGAACAGTCAAGCTATCAATGCAGCGAACAGCAAAATTAATTTTGATTAATGTTGAAGACACAGGAATTGGCATTTCTCCGGAAGCACTGGAACAAGTTTTTCAACGGTTATGGAGAGCCGATCGCGCCCGCAACTATCGTACTGGGGGACTGGGTTTAGGGTTGGCAATTGCTCAGGCGATCGCTCAACAGCATGACGGTGAAATCCTGGTCAACAGTCAGGTAGGGGTCGGCAGTTGCTTTCAAGTCCGCTTGCCTGTCCTGCCAACTCTTGCCGACAAAACAAATACCGTTTCGCATGTGCCAGTGCAATTTGAGGAACAATCTTGATGACCATCTTCCCAAACCTGAGCGAGGGTAGAGGGGCGTGTTGATATTTTTGCTAGTTTGAACGGGTATATGAAATGAAGAAGAATTTGGGCTTAGCGCTGCTCCTCAGTTTAGCTTTGATGTCTGCCGCTTGCACTAATGGCACTGGGACATCCTCCACATCCTCCCCTCGTGCCTCAGCGGATGCAACTTCTCAACCCACTGAACCGGGTGAGATCTCCTCTGATCCAATAGAACCAGCCTCGGCACCCATAGTTGAGGCAGATGAGCAAATCCCAGTCTCCCCTGAACCTATTCTCGCCAATGACGATGAAGTTGCATCGACTCAAACGAATGGTTCAATTTCAGATCAGGGAGGAACGAATGGCTATGATGTGAGCCAAGTTAGCTCTATTTCTGCTAAGACAACGGCCAATCCTGCATTAGAAAAAGCGATCGCCCAAGAATTAGACGGATATGAGTATTGTCCAGCTAAAGGACTGGAGAGTAATGGAACTCGTTATTTTTACAATGAAACGGATTTAAATGGTGATGGTAATGCTGAAGCGATCGCCTATCTGGTTGGTACTTACACCTGCGGTTCTGGCGGTTGCACAACGCTAATTTTTGAGCCGATAGGGACAGAGTATCAACTCATTTCCCGGCTAACGTTGGTGAATCATCCCATTGTCGTCAGCGATCAAACCACTCAGGGCTGGAAGGATTTGATTTTGCCTGTGGCTGGCGGCGGGGCTGAGCCAGATTATCGCATCCTCCAGTTTGATGGCAGCAGCTATCCCAGCAATCCTTCTGTGGCACCCGCTGTGCCAGTCGGGACGAAAATCATAGGGCAAGCTGTGATCGCCGATGAAATTACTGCAAACACAGAAGCTCCTGTTGTCAAGTCAGGAGATTGTGAATAAGGGATATGCGGGAAATTAAAACCGGGTTCTTATTTTCTTGCACAGCCATAAGCTTGCTATTCCCCCTGAGAAATCGGGGAACCAGTCACCTTAGCAGAACAAACAATCGCCTCGAACTCCTCCAATGCTTGCATACTACCTACCTGCCATGCCCGTTCTATGGTTTGAGGGATGAGTTGCATTATGGAGAGTTGTGAAAACGTCGGACTAACTTCAACTGCGACATACTTTCCCTGAGTCAGGACGTGGATGCTCAACCGACCTGAAGCATAAATCCACAGTTCTGGAACCCCGATCGCCTCATAAGCGCTTAATGCTGTTTTAGAAGTGACATCTGATTCAATCGCCAGATCGGGAGGTGGATCGTCTGGCTGCAAGCGACGACGACCAATCATCCTTGCTGCATTCTGAATATAGAAACAGGCATCCGGTTCAACTCCCGCCTGTCCCTCACGCTTAAACGTTGTTGAGCCAAAAGGTTGATATTTGATGCCATAAGCTCTCAGCAATGTTTTAACGATGTCAACGATGAGATCGGTAGGAATCTCATGTTCGGGGAGGGGCACCATCAGTTCTAAAGTGTTATGGCTGTAAGCAATGTGAGCCGCTCGCCGCTCGCCGAGTTCCTGCAAGATCGTCTCAAACTCTGCCCAACTAATGTTAGGAATTGTGATTTTGCTGCCAGGGGCTAATTCAAGCTGGCTAATCGGTTTGGTGATTGGGGCGATCGCAGTCATAAGTCCAAGCTAAAATCGCGTATCTTCTCATTTTCGCAGAAGTTTGAGCAATACTGGATGAAATACACATCGTTCAGACGGCACAAGCTATGGAGTTGCGCGGTACAGATACACCACGATTGAATTGGACAGGGGATTGCCTGGTCATTGGCTTGTTTGAAGACGCGATCGAGTTGACAGGCGACCTGGCCGAATTGGATGCTAAACTCTCTGGCACCTTACAAGAGTTGATCACCGAAGTAGAGTTTAAGGGCAAAGCAGAAAACGTAGCAGTGGCACGAGTGGGCAGCAACGCGCCGATTCGCAAAATTGCAGTGGTTGGGTTGGGCAAGTCAGACAAGTTGACCCTGGATGGGCTGCGACGGGCAACAGCGGCAGCCGTGCGTCTGGCTAAGAAGGAAAAGGTGAAAACTTTAGGACTCAGCTTGCCCATTTGGGAACAAAATTCGGCTCTGACGGCTCAAGCGATCGCAGAAGGACTGGAACTGACGTTGCATCAAGACACCCGCTTCAAGTCAGAGAACGAGGAGAAGGAACTCAAGCTGCAACAGGTGGAATGCTTGGGCTTAGCGGGACAAGAGGAAGCCATCACGCGGGCCCGACAGATTTGCCTGGGGGTCATCCTGGCGCGAGAGTTAGTTTCGGCCCCCGCCAATGTGGTGACTCCCATCACAATGGCGGAGACTGCCGAGGCGATCGCCCGCGAGTTTGGTCTGGAACTGGAGATTTTAGAGCAAGCAGACTGTGAGAAATTGGGGATGGGCGCTTTTCTAGGAGTCGCCCAAGCCTCAGACCTGCCGCCCAAGTTTATCCATTTAACCTATCGACCCGCAGGCACACCTTGGCGCAAGTTGGCGATCGTGGGCAAAGGACTGACCTTTGACAGTGGTGGTCTCAACATCAAAGGGCCGGGCAGTGGTGTCGAGATGATGAAAACTGACATGGGTGGGGCTGCGGCTACGCTGGGAGCCGCTAAAGCGATCGCCCAACTCAAACCCGATGTCGAGGTGCATTTCATCAGCGCAGTCACAGAGAACATGATTAGCGGTCGCGCCATGCATCCTGGCGATATTTTGACAGCTTCTAATGGCAAAACCATTGAGGTCAACAACACCGATGCTGAAGGTCGCTTGACCCTGGCAGATGCTTTAGTCTTCACCGAAAAGCTCAACGTCGATGCGATCGTCGATCTGGCGACCCTGACCGGAGCCTGCGTGATTGCTTTGGGCGATGATATTGGCGGCATGTGGACAGCAGATGAGGCGATCGCATCGGAACTGCTCAAAGCCTCTGAGCTAGCCGGAGAAAAGCTCTGGCAAATGCCAATCGAAGACAAGTATTTTGATGGGTTGAAATCCGTCGTGGCAGACATGAAAAACACCGGGCCGCGCCCCGGAGGAGCCATCACTGCCACCCTCTTCCTCAAGCAATTTGTCAAAGAAACCCCTTGGGCCCACCTGGATATTGCTGGTCCCGTCTGGGCAGATAAAGACAATGGCTACAATAGCGCTGGAGCGACGGGTTATGGAGTTCGCACCCTGGTAAATTGGGTTTTATCTAATCCTTAGGACTTGCTAGTATGGGAGCCAGCCAAATCCAGATCTCGAACTACCTTGGTAATAGATTCGCGGGTGGCTTCTGCGCCAAATCCCCAGGCTAACAGCGTGAAGTAATCTGTCCAGGGATTGGCCCCAAAAGTAGGGTTGGAAATGTAGAGTTGATTAAATCCTGTACCTGCAAGCAGGAGAGTGGCGATCGCCCCACTCACCCAGGAGAACAGTTTCAGCCGCATTTTTGGATCTTGTACCCACTCAAAGGACAGGGGTTCATTGCCCATTTGGGCAGCAGAGGGCGCGGTGCGCGTGCTGGGTACGGGTGGCAGAACAGTTGATGCAGGTTTACTGGGACGTAAGCCTGCCGTAATTGGCTTTTTCAATAGATGGGATTGCACTTTATCAATCCACGTTTTCAACTCATCGTAAAGCTTTTCGTAGTCTTCGACTTCTTTAGGGTCGAGATTGTCTAATTGGCTCTGGAAATACTGGATTTGTGCCTTCCAGGTGGCTTGATGCTGCGGCACGACCTGCGGGCTAACCTGCTCCAGTCGTTGTAAGCCAGTCTGGAATTCCAGATAACGATTGATCTGAAGACGATAGTTATCGAGGCGATCGCGCATCGCCTCTGGATTTCCTTCTGGCGCATTGAGAATGGTCGTCTGCAAACTGCGATGAACCTGTTCAACGTAAGGGGATTCATGCCCCATCAGCCGCTCTAATTCTTGCTCTAACTCGCTGACATAATCAAATTGGTGGAGCCAGTCATACCGCTCCCTGCGCCACCGTACCCAAACTTCCTCTGCGCGTTCCAATGCTTGGCGGGCAGCATCCCAGCGCTCTGCTTCAAACGCGACTTCCACATCTACCAAATCGGCTTCAATCCGTTGCTGAAAAGATTTGGCCTTGGCTAATCCTAAATCGGTTCGCATTTTGGCGCGGAGTTGGCTCAACCCTACCGAAATCTCATCTCTGGGCTTGCCGCGTGATTGATAATTGGAAACCCACGTCCCAAAAATCGTGCCAAATAGTAAGCAGATTAAGGGGAGAACCCAACCATCCTTGACATAAATGGTGAGCGGCACCGTGAGTTGTCCTTGAGGATACTGAATTCGTAAATTACCTCTAAATTCGCCACTGCTGGCAACTCGACTCAAGTCAAACAGAATCGGCACTCTGATTGAACCGTTAGCTGGAATTCGGGTAAGTCCATTAATTTGGGGAATGCGCGGCTGAATTAAATCGGACGGAATAACAGCAGCGTTGTCCTCTCGAGTTAAGTCGAGGGGAGTAATTTCCAGATTGGTGACGGGAACTTCACTTTCCAATACCAGTGTACGATTTTGGTTCTCTCCACGACTGCCATGAATCACCAAAGCGCTGGGAGTGGCAGCAATTTCTGCAAGGGTGGGTGCAGTGGGTAGCAGTCCTAATGTAAATACAGTAGTTATACCCAGGCTCAGCTGAAAAATCTTCATGACAAGCTCCTGATGCGAGGCGCGATCGACCTCCCTCTATATCGATCGACGTGTCCTCAGGCGGCCCATCCGGAAATAATCTCAGCAAACTCTAGGGGGTTATCAACAGCTTTATCAGTCAACCAACCGTCCCTCTTGTCGTAATTTCCTCAAATGCTTTGGCGGGTTATTCCATTTGCAATTCTGAGCGCTTTAATAAAATATAAAGCAGAGATTATAGCAATCCAATTTGATTTCTTCTATGAGTGCTGAGGATATAACTCAAATGCCTCCAGACTTGTGCCCCAAGTTTGTGGCAAAAATCAAATCGGGTTCCTGTGCGATGCGCTGAACTACTGTAATTCAATTAGAAATCTGTTGACCTATGACAACAATTCTGGAAAAGGGAAATATTTCTATCCACACCGAGAATATCTTCCCAATTATCAAAAAGTGGCTCTACTCGGATCACGAAATCTTCCTGAGAGAATTAATTTCCAATGCTGTGGATGCCATCCAGAAATTGAAGATGGTTGCCCGCTCCGGGGAATACTCTGGTGACATGAGAGAACCAGAAATTCGGATTTCCATTGATAAAGAGAATAAAACCCTATCCGTTTGGGATAATGGCATTGGTATGACGGCTGACGAGGTGAAGCAATACATCAACCAGGTCGCCTTTTCCAGTGCGGAAGACTTCGTTCAGAAATACAAAAATAGCGAAAACGAGCAGATTATTGGTCACTTTGGCTTGGGTTTTTATTCCTCCTTCATGGTGTCCTCCCAAGTTGAAATCGATACGGTTTCCTACAAAGAGGACGCACAGCCTGTTCATTGGTCTTGCGATGGTTCCACTCAGTTTGAGTTGAGTGACTCTACCCGGACGGAACGCGGCACCACGGTTACGCTCAAATTGATGGAGGAAGAGCAGGAGTACTTAGAACCCTACCGCATCAAGCAGTTGGTTAAAACCTACTGCGATTTCATGCCCTTCCCGATCATGCTGGATGGCGAGCAAATCAACAAGCAGAAGGCACCCTGGAAAGAATCGCCCAATAGCCTCAGTAAAGAAGACTACCTGGAATTCTATCGCTACCTCTATCCCTTCCAGGAAGAGCCGTTGTTGTGGGTGCATTTGAACACCGACTATCCCTTTGTCGTCAATGGCATTCTCTATTTTCCCAAATTGAAACCCGATGTGGATGTGACCAAGGGGCAAATCAAGTTGTTCTGCAATCAGGTCTTTGTCAGCGACAATTGCGAAGAAGTGATTCCTCGCTTCTTGTTGCCATTACGAGGCGTGATTGACAGTGTTGACATTCCGCTCAACGTTTCTCGTAGCTTTTTGCAGAACGATCGCACTGTTCGCCGCATTGCAGATTACATTGCCAAGAAGGTGGGCGATCGCCTCAAAGAACTGTATCGTGACGATCGCGAGGCCTACATCAAGGGCTGGCAAGATTTGGGCACCTTTGTCAAGTTCGGTTCCATGAACGACGACAAATTCAAAAAGCAAGTCGAAGACATTCTGATCTATCGTACTACAGCAGATTTGGCGGCTCCTCAGTCCGAGGCTCAGGCTGTAGAAGTGCAATCCACCGCAGGCGATGTCTGGCAGGAAGTATCTGCGCCGCGACAGTCCACCAGTGTGGTGGATGGCAAATCCTACACTACATTGAAGGAATATTTGGAGCGCAACCAATCGCGTCATGAAAATCGGATTTTCTACTGTACTGATGCAGCTTCACAAGCCACTTACGTCGAGTTGCATAAGAACCAGGGATTAGAAGTCCTGTTTATGGACTCGTTCATTGATTCTCATTTCATTACATTTCTGGAGCGTGAGCATCCTGAAGTCAAGTTCTCCCGAGTCGATGCCGACCTAGACGAGAACCTGATTGACAAAGAGAAAGCGAGTGAAATTGTCGATCCCAAGACCAATAAAACCCGCAGCGAACAGGTGAAAGAGTTATTCGAGAGAGCATTGAATAAACCCAAAGTTACCATTCGCACAGAAGCGTTGAAATCTGACAACGCAGAAGCGGCTCCTCCGGCGATTGTGTTACTACCAGAGCACCTGCGACGGATGCAAGAAATGAACGCGCTGATCACCCAGCAAATGGTGCAATTCCCAGAAGAACATACGTTGCTAGTCAATACTGCTCATCCCCTTGTGCAAAACCTGTTGCACCGCAGTCAAGGCAGTATTATCCAAGCCGACGGTCAATCTGCTTCAGGCGAATTGGTCAATTTAATGTGTCAGCACATTTACGATCTGGCTTTGCTGGCTCAAAAAGGCTTTGATGCCGACAGCATGAAGTCCTTTGTGGAGCGATCGAACCAGGTGCTAACCCGGTTAACCCAGTAGAGATGGCTTTGCCTTCACTCCCAAGTTCCAACTTGGGAGTGAGTGGAGTTTAACTGATCGTGGTTAGTGCTGTGGTTATAAGGATAAATTTTATGGTACTCTTCTTCGGTTAGATCCTGATAACGGGAAAGTCAATCCTATAGTGGTGTAAGTATTGTGCGGAGTTATAGAATCATTGACGATAGTTGGTATCATCGTCCACCCAACGTGCCAGAAGAAATTTCGGCAGGTGGGATTGTGGCACGTTTGGATCATGGCAAAGTTTTGGTCGCTCTGATACAAGAAGACCAAGATCCCCGTTATGTATTGCCTAAAGGTGGCATTGATCCAGGTGAAACGATCGAACAGGCAGCCCGCCGAGAAATTGCCGAAGAAGCGGGATTGACTGAACTGATTTTGCTGGCTGATTTGGGCAAGAAAGAGCGGCTGACTTATGCCAAGAAAGCCTGGAAAAAGACTTACTATTTTCTCTTCGTCACCAATCAGGTTCACGGCAGTCCAACCGATCGCTCTCAACGCTATGAATTGTTGTGGGCACCGATCGATCGCCTGCCTAATTTAATCTGGCCAGAACAAAAGGCGTTGATTGATTTCAACCGTGACTTGATGATCAAACTGGTTCAGACTTGCAGCTTATAACTGACTCAACCAGTTTGCTGTCAGAATTCCGCCAAGCAAGCCAAACACGTGTCCTTCCCAAGAGATGTCGGTTCTGCGGGGAAAAATACCGAAGAGGACACTGCTACCGTAGATCACTATTACCAGCAGAGCAAAGAGAAAACTGAGTAAGTTGCCGGTCGCTAACCCATAGGTTGACAAAAAGCCAAAGTAGCCGAAAATCACGCCACTTGCACCAATGTGAATGCTGGGCCGACCAAACAGCCAGATGCCCAGTCCACTAATCAAAGCTGTGGCGATCGTCACCACATAAAACAAGCGAATCCCTTGAAAGGCGATCGCCCAGCCTAAAGGAGCAAATACTAAAGTATTGCCAACCAGATGATGAACGTCATTGGCATGAAAAAAATGAGCAAAGGGAATACCGACTAAACCGGAAATGCGTCGGGGTTGAAGTCCCAGAAATTGACCCAGAGCACCTTGCAGTAGACCCCAATCAATGATGTGTAAACTCCAAACAATCAAAATGAGTTGAAAGATGAGATCGACCTGTGCTCTTGTGGCGGGTAGCCCAGAGATATCAGCAGACAAGTAATTACGGATCGCTAGAGAAAAAGAATCGTTTTCAACCATTTCTCGAATCTAACATATCCCCTGGGATGGATGAAAACGGTATCAGACCCCTCTTGTATCCTCAGTAGCTCCCTAAGGTATCTTACGATACTCTTACAATTTGCAGCGATCGCTAGATTTGGCAGTGATGCTTCGATCGCCATGAAACTAGGGCATGTCGAGCGAGCCGCCTGTCTGAGCTTGCCTCCCCAAAATCATTATTTGAATACCACTACCCAACGATTTTGTATTAGCCATTGAACAGTTAAATCAAAAAGGAGCCACATTTGCTATCAGCTACGATGGCAAGTTAGGCGACAAGACTTTTGGCAAGGTTCTTCCTAAAAGCTTAAATCTTGAAAGGATCGAAATCGAAATTGGAAGATCTTCGCAGTCTACATTACTTGGCAAGGAAGAAACCACAATTGAGTCATTGTATTTATCGCCAAGTTTATCCAGAAGCTTGGTAACTACCAGGACTTACGCACTGCGTGCGAAAAACCGAGATAGTTGAGGGATGTGTGGGGCGCTAAGCGCCCCACACATCCCTCAACTGCGTAAGTCCTGACTACTCAAATCAGTGATATTAGCTATGTTGTCAGGAAACCAAAGCAACTAACCCTTTTGGAAAAACATAGAGAATTCGCAGCAACTACCATAGAAGCAATCGCTTAACATTAAGCTAGCCCCAAAATAGGAAGTATCTGATTCAATCTGCTTCTATTAACCTTTCTACCCATGCATCTTCCCATCTTTAGCCCACCTTGGGGCTTGAATCATGGCTTAGCCATGACTCTGTACACAGCCTTGCGAGCCAGCAAAAATTGGCAGCAACAGCTAGTTGTGCCTCTACCCACCTATCAACCTCACATTTTTCAAGGGGCAGCGGCAGTTCCGCTCTACGGTACAATTACCCGACCCCAACAGCCCAAAGGGACAATCATCGGCACTTATGGCATTACGGGCAGTTTAGAGAATCAATGGTTTTTGCAAATCTTGGGCTGTAAAGCGGTGGCTCAAGGCTATGCGGTTATCCTCTTCGATTGGCGGGCCCACGGTAAATCGGCAGAACTCTCTCCTACGTTGACCTCAGATGGGCTATACGAAGGAGAAGATTTTGTCCAGATTGCTGCCCAAGCCAAAGCACTGGGTTGTCCTCCTCCTTTCTGGTTTACAGGGTATTCTCTGGGAGGTCAACTAGCGCTATGGGGGGTGAAAGCAGCAGAGGCGATCGCTCCTTCACACTCAACTCTGCAACCCTCGGATATTGGCGGCGGAGCAGTGATTTGTCCCAGTTTGGACTCGACTCGCTCTTTAACGTATTTAATGCAGCATCCCCTCGGTCGTTATTTAGAAAAAGCCATCACTCGCCAACTTAAGATGCTGGCTCAGCAACTCTACACCTATCATCCAGATGCTTTTGATCCAACTGTGATTGAGCGAGTGGAGAGTATTTGGGCATTCGATCGCGAACTGGTGATTCCCCGTTTGGGCTTTCCAACTGTAGAGGCGTATTACCAGGCCAGCAGTCCGTTACACTTTTTGCCTGACCTGACCACACCTACCTTGATTCTATATGCAGCGGACGATCCACTATTTGCTCCAACCATTGTGCCGGATTTAGCGGCCGCTTGTGCTGGCAATCCGGCGATCGATTTGTGGCTGACCAAACATGGAGGGCATGTTGGCTATCTCAGCAGCAACGCCTGTCAAAAAGAGCTTGGCGATCCGGACCCGTGGTGGGCTTGGAACCGCATATTGCAGTGGATCGAAAATAGATGTGGGATGCGATCGCGTTCAATTTAACTCCTCCAGGTATCGGGCCAGGGTGCCCCCCCTGTCTCAAATGCACCTAAATCGCTGTCAGCTTGCACCAAAATCTGTGCAGGTGAATTTCGTTCTCTTAAGGTCAATGTCAGGTGACCTTGTGTTGTATCTCGACAATCAAAGATCAACCCTGCTGCACTGGGCACCCGGACGATCGCCCCTTCGCGATCGGTTGTTCCCCAAAGCTCAACTTCATACTGTTCATTCTGGCCTCGCATGTACCAATAGCCCCAGGGCTTTACCTCCCAGGTAATTTGAGCATTCCAGGAAGTAAACTCATAGAACTGATTTTGATAGTGAATGCCAATCAAACCGACGGATTCTGTCCACCAGAGGACTTTGCGTCGTCCGGCGGCGGCTGTCACCGTCAAATCGGGATGATTGGTAAAACAATTGCAATTGAGCCAAAACCATTTCTGGGGAAAGGCTCCGCCCCAGTTCTTCTCAGCATAGGTAGGAGCTTGTTCAAACTCGTATCGTTGATTTTGCCATTCAATCCATCCAGTGGCGAAGCCATGTGCTAGCAAAACTTGCCAACCCGGTTCAAAAATCGGTAGGTAAGATAGCCCTCCTCCCGTAGCCTGTTGAGGCTTCTCCATCGATCCACCCCAACCGTAAAGCGGTCGAACAGTGTATTGCCACTGCACCCAGTGACCAGAACCAGGATCGCGTAATTTGCCCTGATGGTGGGTTGTGGTGACTTGATATCCTTCTAAAATTTGCTCATCAAAGATCTGTGGATCAAGATAGCGGGGTAAGGAGTGCTGAAGAAGTTGGGGGTTGGCGATCGCCTGCTCAGGTTTCATCCGATGCCAATGCCCCAAACCTAAATCGTGCGACCAGGCCCAAAAGCCACCCAAACGAGGTAACGTGCGACAGAAATAGGTTTCACCTGGCCCAAGAATCTGGGCTGCCCCCCCACTATGAGGTTTGCCGCCGATTGGATCTTCAATAGAGTACATGAAGGCAAAGGTTTCCCGCTGTTGCGGTAAGGTAACGCGAAAATACCAGCCTTCAAAGAATCGATCAGTTTGTAACAAACTACCGATGGATTTATTCCAATGGTATCCACTGTGAGGAAGAGAACAATTCATTTGCACATCCACTGTAAATAGGATTGGTGATATTCTACTGGCTCAGTTTGGGTTCTCTGTTGATTTAGGTTGAGGGGATGGCAAGAAAGCGCACCAACAATGGTAAATTTAGCTGAGTATCGGTTAGCAAGGCTGAAAACATGAGAGTTCTAGTCATTGGTGGCGATGGGTATTGCGGTTGGGCAACCGCACTCCATCTTTCAAATCGGGGATATGATGTCGGCATTCTAGATAGCCTGGTGCGGCGGCATTGGGATAATGAACTCTGCGTTGAAACGCTGACACCGATCGCCCCAATTCAGCAACGTCTCCAACGCTGGCAAGATTTGACAGGTAAGTCAATCGATAATTACGTTGGCGATATTTGCAACTACGAATTTTTGCAGCGGACGATGCTGCAATTCCAGCCCGATGCAGTCGTTCACTTTGGAGAACAACGCTCTGCTCCGTTCTCGATGATTGACCGGGAACACGCAGTCCTCACTCAGGTTAACAACGTCGTGGGTACGCTCAACCTGCTCTATGTCATGCGGGATCACTTCCCAGATTGCCATCTCGTCAAATTGGGCACGATGGGCGAATACGGCACCCCCAATATTGACATTGAAGAAGGCTACATCACGATCGAACACAATGGGCGTAAAGATGTCTTGCCCTACCCCAAACAACCTGGCTCTATGTATCACTTGAGCAAAGTGCATGACTCTCACAACATCCACTTCGCCTGTAAGATTTGGGGGCTGCGCTCGACTGACCTGAACCAGGGAGTTGTCTACGGTGTGTTAACCGAAGAGACGGGCATGGATGAATTGTTGATCAATCGTCTCGACTACGATGGCGTGTTTGGTACTGCCCTGAACCGCTTCTGTATTCAGGCGGCGATCGGGTTCCCATTGACGGTTTACGGCAAAGGTGGACAAACTCGTGGTTTCCTGGATATTCGGGATACGGTGCGTTGTGTTGAGTTAGCGATCGCTCATCCAGCCGCCGCAGGCGAGTTTCGCGTGTTTAATCAGTTCACAGAGCAATTTAGCGTCGGTGACTTAGCGCTTAAGGTGAAGCAAGCTGGTACTGCATTGGGGCTGGATATTGAAATTAAGCATTTGCCCAATCCCCGCATTGAGCGAGAAGAACACTATTACAACGCTAAGAATACCAACTTGTTGAGCCTGGGCCTGCAACCCCACTTCCTGTCCGATTCACTGCTTGATTCGCTACTCAACTTCGCTATCAAGTACAAGCACCGCGTTGACCAAAACCAGATTATGCCCAAAGTCACCTGGAAGCACGGCAGTAAGGGCTGATTGCAGCGATCGCTCTTTATTCCTGCACTCTACCAACTTATCCCATAGCGCTGTAGGGTGGGCACTGCCCACCTTGCAAATGCTTTTCTTATCCTGGTTAGCCTAACCATCGGTTTCAAAGCTGGCTTGTCTCGATATCGCTATCAGGCTGAATCTTCAGTTTCCCTCACCTGAAGTCCGTTATTTGTTCCCACCTATCCGTTCCCATGAAGATTGCACTTTTCACCGAAACTTTTCTCCCTAAGGTAGATGGCATTGTCACTCGTCTCAGCCATACCGTTGATCATTTGCAGCGTTTTGGAGACCAAGTGATGGTCTTTTCTCCAGAGGGTGGTTTGCAGAGTTATAAGGGAGCAAAGATCCACGGCATTCCTGGCTTTCCCTTGCCGCTCTACCCTGAACTTAAGTTGGCTCTCCCCCGTCCTTCGATTGGTCAAGAGTTAGAGGAGTTTCGCCCCGATCTGATCCACATCGTCAATCCCGCTGTTTTGGGATTGGGTGGGTTATATTACGCCAAATCTCTAGGTGTGCCCCTCATCGCCTCTTACCACACTCATCTGCCCAAGTATTTGGAACATTACGGATTGGGAATGCTAGAGGGATTGTTGTGGGAGATCCTGAAGGCATTGCACAACCAGGCGCATTTGAATCTTTGTACCTCAACTGCTATGCAAGACGAGTTGACAGCGCATGGCATTGAACGAGTGGCGTTGTGGCAGCGGGGAGTGGATACAGAATTATTTCAGCCCGAAGTCGCCAATTTGGAGGTGCGATCGCAACTGACTCAAGGGCACCCTGAACACCCCCTTCTTTTATATGTCGGTCGTCTGTCTGCTGAGAAGGAAATCGATCGCATTAAACCCATCCTGCAAGCGATTCCCAATGCTCATCTGGCACTGGTGGGAGATGGCCCCTATCGCGCCGATCTGGAAAAAATCTTTGCAGACACATCTACTTTGTTTGCTGGCTATCGCACGGGTATCGATTTAGCAACCGCCTTCGCTTCAGCGGATGCTTTTATTTTTCCCTCGCGCACAGAAACCCTGGGTTTAGTTTTATTAGAAGCCATGGCCGCAGGCTGCCCTGTCATCGCTGCCAACGCAGGTGGCATTCCAGACATTGTGACAGATGGGATCAATGGCTATCTGTTTGATCCCCAAGACGAACAGGCGGCGATCGTAGCGACTCAACGATTGCTGGCTGATCCCCAGCAACGAGATATGCTGCGAAAAAATGCTCGGCGGGAAGCTGAAAGATGGAGTTGGGCTGCTGCCACTCGTCAACTACAACGTTACTATCACAGTGTTTTATCTTCGCAAAACTTGTCTTCTGCGGCATAAATTTCATTGAGTGTAGAGAGAATCGAATTCACCTCATGTTAGTTAAATGTTTTGTCAGCAGATACTTCTTTATATAGATATACTTGTACATAAAATACTGCTCTCAGAAGAGTTAAATGGCATCATAGTCAATAATGTATTAAATGATGGTGATTTCTACTCATCAATGAGTTACTTTTATTACTAAAGAATCAGGTCGGCTTCTCAGATGTGATCCACCTTTGGACTGGCTTTTGCCAGGTCTTGCCGTCCTTAAGTTAAGCTTTAGGGGAATCAGGTGAGCCGGATACAGTTGTATCTGATACATCACTCTAGCTAGCGGTTATTATTGGATTCAACAGGTTGAGCGCTTTTCTCATTCTTGAGATGTTTGTTTAGGAGTTGTCTACTGGCTGTTAAGCCTGGATCTATTTTGCTTGGCTCCGATAAAAGGTTCTGATGGTGCTGTTGAAGTTCAGGTTGCTCCAACAGTCGAAGTAATTGATATCAGGTCTTCTCAAATGGATGCGACTACTAAGGCTAGAGTTAATATCGATTCTCAGATGAACGATGTAATTGACGTTGTGGTGACTTCTGAAGACCCAACGCCTGCTATTACAGCGATTCAGCCCATTGCTCCTCCCAGCACTTTAGCGACTGCCAGTGGTTCCTTTTCAACGTTTCTTGCACCCCTGACAAAGGATACTTTCAAGCAGGTGGTTACAGATGTAGAGGATCGTCTTAGAATTGTGAACCAAACGCTGTCCATGTTGGATGTGCAGGGGTTTGAAACCATTCTAGAGGAGATGCTCAGTTCGATTACATTTAAGACTGGTGAGTTGTTAAATGCCGATCGCACGACCATCTTTTTGATTGACGAGGAAAAGAACGAGCTTTACACCACGGTTGCTCAGGGAGAAGGGGCAGGAATGCTGGAGATTCGCATTCCTGCCGATCGCGGCATTGCGGGTGAGGTGGCAACATTTAAGAAAGTGGTTAATATTCCCTACGATTTTTATGACGATCCTCGCTCTGCGACCGCCAAGCAGCAAGATCAGCGCAATCACTACCGGACTTATACAATGCTGGCATTGCCACTGCTAAATGAGAATGAAGATCTGGTAGCAGTGGTTCAACTCATCAACAAATTAAAGCCAGATTACGATCCCACGGCTCCTTTGGAAGAAAAGATTGCTTTAGATGGCTTTTCGGTTGAAGATGAACAAGTGTTTCGCGAGTTTGCTCCCTCGATCTGCCTCATTCTGGAGTCCACTCGCTCTTTTTATATTGCCACTCAAAGGCAAAGAGCTGCCAACGCTCTGATCGCTGCTACCCAATCCCTAAGCCAGAGTAGTTTGGATCTGGACGATACTCTAAAGCGGGTAATGGACGAAGCAAAGAAGTTGATGAACGCCCATCGCAGCACCCTCTGGTTAATCGATCGCGATCGCCAGCAAATTTGGACGAAAATTCTTCAGCCCGATGGCTCCTTGCGAGAACTTCGCATTGGTATTGGAGAAGGCTTTGCAGGTCATGTTGCTGAAACAGGTGAAATCCTAAACATTCCCTTTGATCTCTACAACCATCCCGACTCAGAAACCTCAAAGCGGTTAGACCAGCAAAATGGCTATCGCACCTGTAGTCTGCTCTGTATGCCAGTGCTCAATGCGGATGGTGAACTGATTGGGGTGACCCAGTTGGTCAACAAGGTGAAGCAGGGTGAAGAGTGCCCCTATGACCCAACATCCTGGCCGGAACCTCCGGAATGCTGGAGAGCTAGCTTCAATCGCACGGATCAAGAGTTCATGGAAGCCTTCAATATTCAAGCTGGCGTGGCATTACAGAATGCTAAGTTGTTTGCCACGGTAAAACAACAGGAACAGATGCAGCGGGATATTTTGCGATCGCTCTCCAATGGGGTGATCTCTGCTAATAAGCAAGGGGTAATTATTGCTGCCAATGAGAGCGCCAAGCAGATTTTAGGTTTAGGAGATACCGACCCTTTGGAAGGACGAGTTGTCAGTGATCTGATTCAGATTGAAAAGGGCGATTTTGCTCACTGGTTTAATGCCGCTTTGGTAGGACAGGATGAGAAGACTCGTCAGCAATACTATCCAGACCGAACACTGCAATGTGTCCATAATAACGAACAACACAGTATCAACCTTTCCATCAACACGATCGCCGATGCCAACGACAGTCAGCGTGTCTCTGGTGTGCTGGTTGTCATGGATGACATTAGCGATGAGAAACGCCTGAAGAGCACCATGTACCGCTATATGAGTCAGGAGGTAGCGGAGCAGGTGTTAAGCGGTGGAGATTTGAAATTGGGAGGGCAGCGCAAGGACGTTTCTGTGCTCTTTTCGGATATTCGGGGGTACACCACGCTAACTGAATCGATGCAAGCTGAAGAAGTCGTAGCCATGCTGAATGAATATTTTGAGGCAATGGTAGACGCGGTCTTTACCTATAAGGGAACTTTGGACAAGTATATCGGGGATGCCATCATGGCTGTGTTTGGTTCCCCTTTGCCCTTGAAAGATCACGCCTGGTTAGCAGTGCAATCGGCAGTTGAGATGCGTCATCGACTGGTCGAGTTTAATAAGACTCAACCCGTGACTCGCCAAATCAGGATTGGGATTGGTATCCATTCTGATAGTGTGATCAGCGGTAATATTGGGACGAGCAGACGGATGGAATTCACTTCGATCGGCGACGGAGTCAATTTAGGCTCTCGTTTAGAGGGAGCTAGCAAGATCTACGGTGGTGATATTTTAATCAGTGAAACTACTTATCAACCCTGTGAGGATCGTATCTGGGCCCGTGAGCTAGATATGATCCGCGTCAAAGGGAGAAGCAAACCTGTTAGCGTTTATGAGTTAATTGGATTGCGATCAGAGCCGTTGTCTGACCAGAAGAAGATGGCTACAGAACTCTACGCGAAAGGGCGGGAGTATTATCTGAACCGTAAGTTTTCCAGGGCGATCGCCGAATTTGCTACCATCCTGGAGGAAGTCGATGCCAACGACAAGGCAGCCGAGTTGCACATGAAGCGTTGTCAACACTGGCTCAGTAATCCCCGCACAGATGCTGATTGGGATGCTGATTGGAACGATGGAGTTTGGACATTGACGGAGAAATAAGGATTTTTGCGCCATCTTGATAACGCTAAAAGGCGCTGCATAAAAGTCCGGCTACAGATAATGCCTCAAGAATAGAGACTCTACCGACGGTAAACGGTATGGTTCAATGTTGTGCAGAGAGGGAGAACACTTGTTTGCAACAGCCCTAAACTAACCATGCCAAAAACCTCTGAAGCTCAAACTGACCACGATCGCTTGTTCAAAGAAC